>Ga0123342_1005475_pt1 | contig 18368 bp, 8 predicted proteins | sample Turbeawhitnodule_FD_89960 | JGI IMG/M metagenome (GOLD analysis project Ga0123342, IMG submission 89960) | Root nodule microbial communities of legume samples collected from Mexico - Turtle bean Mexico white nodule | ecosystem: Host-associated > Plants > Roots > Nodule | place: Mexico: Nepantla...
TAAGATATTTTTTCCCTCACACACACACCCAATCTATTATTTGTGAATATTTATTTATGAATATATATATATATATATATATATATATATATATATATATATATATACCTTCAAATTAGTTTATCTGTCATCTCTCCAACTAAATTCTCCAAAAATTTAAAAAAAAAACAAATTAAAAATAATTACTTTACAATTTTCATTCATTATATTAAGAATACAATCTTCTTATAATATTTTACTCCTACAATTCAGGAGTTAAATAAGAAAGTATATAAATCAACACTAAATTAAATTAAAGAAGATACATTTATAGAATATTTTATACAAATCTATATATAATTTAATCAATTTAATATCATCATCTCAATTGTTTTAATAACTTTTAAATAATTTTTAATAAATTATATATAATTATGATATTAATAAATAATATATGAATAGACATTTATGTAAAAATTGGGCATCTCCAGTTATGTCATCTGAATGTATAGTTGATCAAGACGTGCTTTTCAAATATTGAAAAACTTGGTGGAATCGAAAAACATAACAACATACGTGGATTCATGAATGTATTATAATAACTAATTTAATAATTTACTATAAAGTGTATAAGTTGGTAATTACGTGGCATAATCTGTCTCTATATACAAATATATTATGCCACTTAAATATAACTTAGATTGGACCTGTGTAAATCAGGTTTCACAGTGACCGAAAAGGACAGAAAGTATAATGAATGATTAAAATTTTTGGTAACAGAGAATCTGAACTCAAGCAAATCCCTTCATCATTTCAACAATGTCCTTCTTCTCTGTGCTCCAAAAATGTTTAGATTTATGTTTTTATTTTTTTAACTATCTCAACAATTATATTTTTTTTTATAAAAAAGTTTTTTTTTATGATTATTATGATTTTAATTATATGACACTTTAATTAACAAAAATTATTTGTTATAAAATTACAAAAATATGAAAATTAGACCAATTATATTCATTATTAAAATAAATTTTAAATATAATATGAACATTTTGTATTCATTGAAATTGTTACGATGGCATAACTTTTATAGTGTGAAGGTTGATATTTAAAAAAAAATCTGAAAAAGGAAAGATGAGAAATCCAACGCAGAGAGATTCAACATTATTAGAATCTAATTTATTAGATTGCATTGCATTTGGCAGTGATGAATGATTATTGTTGTGGACTACTTTAAAGCTGCATAGCCTAGCCTGCAGTGCAGCTATTACGGTGCTAAGTACAAATCTACAATGATGTTTCACACACGTACCAACATATATTCTTTCAAGTAGCTACGGGATATCATACTTATCCATTGGTTCTACGAATAGCTTCCAACTATTATTACGTACTAATCATATTTTGATAATCTGCTTCATAAAACTATACTTGAAAATTTTATTTATTAATATGATAATACAAAAGAAAACATTTTGTAAACTTTATTACTATTATATTATTATATGAGAGTTATTAATTAATTAATTATATATTGGAAAAACTCTCATTTCAAACTACGTCCTAAATAATGTAATTTTTTTTTTTTTTTTTCAAATTAATAAATTGTTTTTTTAATTTTAAATTTGGACAAATCATATAAAGAGTACCAATCAATTTGAAAGAAATCATATTTATATTTATGATTTTTAAATTTTTAAAAAAATCATATATGGTAAATACGAGTTATGTATATATTATTTATAAAAATATTGTATTTGAAAAAATACGATTTTATTTAACATATAATTATGTTGAAATCGTATATGAGAAAAATGTTTTTTTACAAAAATGTTGTATAACTGAACTTGTATTAAATTCATATTTGTTATGTACAAATTTAGTTCTGTGATTTTTTTTTTTATGATATCTATGAATTTAACATAATTATCTTCTAATTAAAATCGTATTTTTACAATTTCTTTATAAATGATTTACGCATAAAATTTACACATAACTCATATTTACCATATATAATTTCTTAAAAAATTATAAATATAAATAACAATTTCTTCAAATTAATTTATACTCTCCATATACGATTTGTCCAATTTCAAAATAAAAAACAATTTATCCATTTACAAAAATACGAAATCAAATTACATTATTTAAGACAAAAGTCACGCAAGTTAGATATATAAATAAATACATAACTATATATAGAACATGCATTCACTAACTAAGTGTATACAGTCTAATGTGACTTTACGTTTCCAAAGTTATGTACGTCAAAATATATACGATATCAAAATACTAGGAAAATTAAAACATTTCCTTATTGCCATAACATATATTATAGTATCAAGTACCAATTTACATCAACAAAGGTAAACTATTAATTTAAATTCAACATTAAAATAAAATTTTGCTGATAAAAAAAAATTAATAAAAGATGAACATATTATACAAGAGGTCAATATTTAAAACAGTGAACTAGTGAGTATTCTTTTTCTTAAATATTGTTCAAATATTTGTTCATTTTGGATATTCTTATTCAATACAAAACTTAAACTCATTCTTAAAATTATAACAATATACATAAATATCATTATGTGTTTATCATCAATATCATTTCACGATTAAATGTGTTGCTTTAACGAGTTCATTTTGCTTGAACTAAAACTCTCTTATTTAAATAATATTATATGCTTGAAAAATATTATATCTCATTAGTTATAGGAATTTTTTTTCTTAACACTACAAATAATAACTAACATACAGTTCACACCTCTTCATAATAATATAATAATAATTTAAATTAAAAATTAAAAATTAAAAAATTAATTTATTACTATATAAAGTGTATATTTTTACTTTTTCTGATGTTAATATATCACCATCCTTACCTATACTAACTTGAAACAGTAGAGAATATATACAAAATCATTACTCAAGTGACCAATCTCTAAAGAAGATTTGTTTTGTCTCTCCTTGCTCAAACTTTCACTCAACACTTGAGTAACTATTGCTTGGCCATGATCTCAATTCTTGAACAAATTTACTTATGGTGTCACTCAAAAACAATTTCTAGAATCATTATTCTCAGTGTCATGTGAATGCATGATGTTAACTTCTAAAACCATGCACTATCAATAAACTCTCCCTTACTTAGATCTCTAGCTATCACTTGTACTATATTCCACTAACTTCAAAGTTGATGTTGATGTTGATGTTTGATTGATACAATAATGACTATCTGTTTGGACATTTTTTGAGCCATATGAGATTAGAGAATTTGTTTCCAAACATAATAATATTAAAAGAAAAAAAATAGTTATTATATTAATTAAATTAAATATTATTATAGAAACTATAAATTTAGTATAAATAATTTTTAAATTTACAAGCTACTATCTAATTTAGTACTTAATTAAATACTAACATTTTAGTTATTAATTACTTTAAATTTTAAAATTGGTATCTAAAACTTTGATAAGTAATAAGACATTAATTAGTTAATTAAATATTAATTTAGAAATTAGTTTATAAATTTAAAAATTAGTTTTAATATTAATAATTATTTTTTAAAAATAGTATTTAATTTAATAAGTAACTAATTATTTTATCTCTAAATTTACTTTTTATTTAATGATTTTTTAATAATAATATATAATATTTTTCCTTAAAAAATAATTAATAGAAAGAAAAAAGGAAAATTAAATCCTTAGTAGAAATCAATATATATGTATATATAATAAATTACTTATTTAAAAGCCTTTTTTTTATATTGAGATCCTTAAAGAGGGAATAAATATATTTTTCAATAATCTTATTGTTTGACACTTTGTTTAGGTCATCATATTTAATAGTTAGAAATGTAAATAAATATACAGTTTTAATATTACTATAGGTAATTGAATTAAAAATACTGTAGAATCACCTCATTAAAAAACATTTTGAATCTTCTAAACCCTGGCAATATTAATCAAAATTATAAAATTTATTTGAATAAAAATATAGAATTCCAGGCATAATCTAATTTCTAAGAGAAACCTCATTCTGTCTGATATTGTGGGGTACATAAAGTCCTCTTTAACAGTATTACCTATTTTTTTATTCCAAACTAGTCTATGCTTATTTGTAGACTTCCACATTATTGTTTTCCCTTTAACTTTACATTTTATAAAAAAAATTAATAAATAAATATAGATTATTTTAAGAATATTTCAATACTCTATATACTGCTATATACAGAAGTTATGATGTTAACACAATTTAAAAAAAGTCAAAAGCATTACAAAGAATCCAAACATCTTTAGTTTTTTTTTGCAAAACTTGTCCTAACTCTTCAATTTGATCAAATATTTTATATATTTTTTCTCATATCATTGATTTGTTATTTGTCAAGTAAACCAATTTCTCTTAGTGGGTCTAAGCAACTTCATCACTTCTTACAAATTTTATGGTTTTGATCAATGGGAACACTTGGGAGGTTACATCCATCTTTGACTACCAACATTATTTTCCTTGTAAGATGAAAATTATGTGTTTAAGTGAACTTTCTCAATCCCCACAAAATACTTGTCTTTCCCATGGTCCTTTCATCCCCCAAATACCAATAACATCACAAGCACAGATAAATATAATAGTTAATTAACCTACCATAGTCTCAATAATGTCTGAAAATAAGTGAACCATCTTCTCCACTTTACTTGTATTAGCCCAAGGACACCATTGAGTTAGTAAATATTGAAAAAAAACCATTAACATGAAATGTTTTAAGCCATACAATGTCTTCTTTTAATCTACACACTCATAATTCCATATTATAGAAAAATTTCCATATAATTTCTCCTTCCTTTTATACGACATCATAACTCGACTAAAGATTAAAATATTATGCAAACTTCACTTTATTGGTTTTAAATGTTATTTTTTATACCTCCTAATCTAAATGGAACAAGGGAAATTTTTAACATAAATTTAGTGTAATTTGGATGGAAGTAGGTGAGAAGGAAAAGTATAATATGCACTCTATTCCTTTTTGTTATTAAAACAAAGGCCTACAAGGCAATAATCAATGCTCTATAGTTTTTAGTGTATTCCTCTGTCAATAGATTCACTTCGTAACTACCAAGAATACTGTCTAGCATGTACTGTATACTGTGTAAATTCATCTGCATCCCATCGTTCTTTTGTCCCCTTCTCCCTTCATTTTACTACTAAAATGAAACTTTGATTCAGAAAACACCATGCTTTCTTTCTTTGGATTAAACTGAAAAATGAAAGAAAAAGTGTGGGAAGTGAATGCAAAGTAAGAGAGTAAAAAGTGAGTGAAAAAGTTTGTAATTTATACTTATATCTAAAAATTATGTTTTTTAGAATAATTTGATACAAAAGTAATTTTTAAAATCTAAATTAGATTTAAAATAATTTAAAATAAAATAAAATATTATTATCAAATCAGAAGTTGTATTTAAAAATACAATATATTAAAATTTAAATTAATTAATTTAATTTTATTTAGTATTTAAATATTAGTATTTTAGTTATTTATTTTATTATGATATAAATAGAAATATTTTATTAATATTTACGTTGATAATCAATTATTGAAAAAAAGTATAATTAATTATATGCTTATTTCTTAGCCATTCAACAGTGAAAATTTGTCAGTATAAAAATTACCTTATTTTTTTTGTGTTTTTTTGGTTGCTTTATCTGCACATGGGATTGCATGAATAGTAATTTTTTAGCAAAAAAACTCATTTGGAGAGATAAAAGTAAACTGTTTTACCAAATAAATTATAAAATATTTCTAATGCAATCAAAAAGTTATTTAACTTTACTGCTAAAGATATTATGTCATTAACCCAGTTTTTTATTTTTTATTTATTTTCTTTTGGGTACATTAACCCATTTTATTTATCTATATGGTTTACAATAACAATTAATTAAAGTCTCTGTACCTTTCCTTTACCATTAACCAGAAAAACACCTATTATTACTTTTAAAAGTCATGCCTGAAATAGATTTTGTGTTTTAAAATAATTTTTAGTGCATTTTAAGAGTAATATATTTTGATTATTTTCTGAAATGAATAAATTGATAAATATTTGTGTTAGGTGAATGTGTAAATTAATGTACCAAAAAGAAAATAAATAGAGTACAGAAAAGTACAGAACAGAGTGTAATGCTCCCTGACTTGAGGCCGTTGGTGTGAGAGCGAAATGACAGAAATAACACTTTTGCTAATTCATGGCACTGAAATCTTTGTCGTAAAGCTCTTGTTTTAAAGTGCACATGGAATGATGAGTATCTCTTTACTATTTTATATCCTTGTTTTTTTTTTCTTCTAAATCAGCTAATCTATTATTATATTCTAACTTTCTCTAGAAAAAGTATTTCAATTAAAAATATATTAATTGTTTAGCATTTAGAAAATAAATAGTATATTTTGATGCTTTTATTTTTTAAAACAAACTAATAATAAATTAACATAATTTATTAATTTAATGCAAAAAATTATTTACTGGTGGTGTTGAATTAGTTGTTTACATGCCCACATTTTATCAAAATTCATGCAATTAATATTTGGTTCATGGGGATATATGAAGCTACGCATAACATGAATGTAAATGTGTTATTAGTTGTTTTAATTCAAAGTTATTTTTGACTTTAAAATAAACTTTTTCACTAAGATTTAATGGCACGTCAAAGTTCACCCCAAAACAAGAAAACCTTGTCACGATCCAATGTAACTTTACGGGTGACAGTGGAGGTGGATTATACAATGTCTTGTTTTAGATATAGTATTTTAAATACTATTAGTACTGTAATCTAATTAAAACTAACACGTCATCTTAGTAACTAACTTTGACCAATTTTAATTTCAAAAGAAGAAGAGAACAATTAAGACAAGTACAAAATTTGATTGAAAAAATATATTAATGTCCAATAGTACCTTGTTCTGAGTATTGCATTACAATTAGATTCACAACTTAGCAAAAAGCGTTTTGGTTCAGAAAAAGTTATTGAATAGCAGTGAGAATGTCATACATAACTTAAAAGGTAGGCAATTACTTCCAGTATGCTTCTGATTTCAGGGTGAAATAACAAAAATGTCCTAAATAAGATGGATACATTTTGGACTTTTATGTTTTTAAGATTTTATTTTCTAAAATGAAATTTTTGATTGCAGAATTGTTTTTTCTGAATGAGATTTTGTTTTTTAATTATATTTTAAACTTTTATTTTCAAAAAATAATAATCTCTTCCAAGTCTGTTTTTTTTTTCAAAACCTATTATATCCAATTCTGAATTTTTTTTTAATGAAGGGCATTTTCAGAAATTTCCCAAATGAAGAACATTTTTGGAAATTTAAGTGTGTAGGTTGCAGGTTAAAAAAGGTTGGGTGCAGGAAGAATTTCCAAAAGTAACAATTTTGTAATCTCAGCAAAGTGTTGTGTTTTTTTGGGAGATCCACTTCATTCTGGTTTTACCATTGGTTCAGTAGAAAAGAGTGGGGGTAGTATATTCAACAAATCAAGATGTTTAATTAAATTAACTTCAATTATGACTTTTTGTAAGAAAATGCCAAATTTATCTAATATGAAACAAACACCCTAATCCTTTGAAAAAAACAGAATGGCAGGTCCAAGGTAATGTGTGCATCATCTTAAACAGAAAAGATCAATTGCATTAATCTAAGGTATTTTATCCGACAAAAGGCAACTACATTCTTCTCATATGGTACATAAGCAACAGCCTCCAAATACAAGGTTTGGAATCACAATCTAAGAAATGACACCTTAAAAAAATAAATTTTTGTGACAGGAAAAATTGAAGGCTCAGTATTTGATTACTTCAAATGGCTCAAGGTGGCGCAATAATCATGACTCCAATACTCTCAAGATACTGGAGCATATTCTTGGATGGTTGAAGCCAGCTTATTTCGATCATCTTCGGTTTTCATTCGGATCAAGAATGTACGTGCAACTACACTATCGTTATCCCCACTTCCGTCAGCATTACCCTACAAAAGTCCCAAGTTTCAGACACAATTTCCATTGGCTATTCAATCATACGAGCCGTAAAAATGCTTAAATAAATAAATGAGGAGATGAAGTTCGAAGAATCAAAACCAAGAAGAGAGCATATTCAAAATAACAACCATCACAAGAATACTAGATAGGAAAATACAGACTAAACCACCACAGGCGAAATTTAAACAATTTCACTGACATAGGAGGAGCCATATTGAACCTAAGAACAGATTAGCCAAAGGTCAATAGAAGCCCAGAACACCTGACTTGCACAACTATATCCACTGTATGGTAGTCTAAACATTTCAAGTTTCCTTTCCATTCCCAAACTTTCAAGCGTTTTTTATCCAACACAGTGATTTTTCTATTATAGAAATATTAAATACTTTTTCAGTACATGCTTGCAAACCATCTCTACAGGTATTTAGTTCAATTGCAATATTTCAGTGCTTACCGCAGTATGGAATATTGCAACAAGAGAGTTCTTCTGCGGGTTTGTCTTGATTCCTGGATACAACAAGGCATTGAGAAGAATTTTTCCTACCTGCACGAAGGTAACAAACTGAACAGTAAGTGAAGTTCTCATTTAAATAACTAAAACTATAGATTACTTACATAAACTCCCTGGATAACTACTAGTATATAAGCATTGCAATAAAAAAAAGGTAGCATGAACAAACCTCATTTCGAACAACAATTGTAGGTTTGGATTCTTTGGTAGCCTTGCTGACACCTTCTTTGCATTTAATAGACAGTTGACCCATTCCTTTATCTTTCCATGCATCTTTATCAGCTGGATCACTTGACTGAACATAACAATAAACAAAATTATTGAAATGAACAAAACAAGATCAAGCTGAATTGAAGCAAGGGAATAAAAAATGCTTTCCCAAAATAATTGTGACATATAGCAGTATAAAATAAAAGAATACCTTCACATAAAGCTTGCACTTCACTTCATGTACAACAACTACACCTTTCTCTTCCGTCTTCTTAACTGATGGGCTGCTAGGCTGCTCCAATTCATTTTCTGAGACCACAACAAGAATATTTTATTCATCAACCTATAGCTTCTTTCTAAGAGAAGTTATATTTTATACATGTCATGAATATTATTTAAATGTAACCAAGGTGGTGCAAAGATGGGCAAAAAATTTAGTTATGGGAAAGTTTGTTCAAGCTTATAACTTCTGATTTAGTGATAAAAAGGAATGAAAGAAATAAGATTATTCAGATTTGACAAGATAACATATTGTTGAATTACTAGAAGATTCGAAGAGTTATTGTTTTATTACTATAATTATTTTTAGGTGATAGAGTTCTAGATAAAGTAGCATCTTGTACTTGTTTCAGACCAAGAAATGTGAAAACCCTAAACCCTAAACCTTATTGTTTGGGATTGCTTGAAGTGCTCCCAAGTAAGCTTGCCACTATTTTGACCTCCTCCACCACCATCACCATCGCCGGAGTTATTGTTTTGGCCAGTGCCCTAACTAGGAGATTCACCATCCTTAAATCAAGTAGTTCCCATATCTTCGTCTCCAAAAGATCATTCACCAGCACCATTTATTTTGTCACCTGAGTCACCTTGAGGTAGTTATTCCTTATCTACCATCATATTTTCTCTTTTTGGTAATCACATATTGCTAATGGGACCCATGTCCCCATAATTAGATGACATAATATTTCTCTTTTGTCACTAGTCAACTATAAATATGTCCTTCACGTTCCAAAACCTTCTAATAATCTTGTTTTTGTTCACAAACTTACTCCTGGCTTAAATTGTCTTGTAACCTTTCTCTCCATATATGTTTTTCAGGATCTTGCCACATGGAAATTGTTAAGGAATAAGGAGGTTATATTACCTTCAAAGAGTAGGAACTAAGGGTAGCATTAGTAAAGGAATGACTACCTCCTGTCTTCAATTTTATAATACTTATGTATACTCTCAAATTTAGTTTCTCCATCTTCGTCTTAGACATCCATTGTTTTATGTTCTTAGGTCTAAGCTTCCTACTTTATTTTCAAAAGAGTTTATTGAATCTTTTAAGTGTGATGCAATTAGTTGTTCAAGCACCATTGCGCTACAAAAAGTTTTAAGTTTTAGCCCTTTTAATTTGATTCACTTTGATGTATGATGTATGGGGCCGCCCTACGTCAAATTCTAGTATATCAAGATGTCACTTTTATTAATGATTGAACTTGTATCACATGGCTTTTCCTAATGAAAAAAAAAAAATTGAAGTTTCGTTCAAATATTGGGACAAAATATGTAAATCAAGACATTGTTAAATTCCTTTCTGAAAATGGTATTGTTCATGAACTCAAACCTTCTATTCTAAGTGTCTATCCCTAGGTCTTACTAGGGAGTGACTATACTCACTGTTGCCTACCTTATTGATAGATTACCCTCTTATGTTCTAGATGGTCTTAGTCATGCTACATCTCAAACTTCCTTCTTTCCATCTATTCCTTTGCGGCCTAGTCTTCAAAGTCATGTTTTTGGTTGTGTTGCGACGGTCCATGTTGATAGTCAATTTTGTGGGAAATTAGATCCTAGAGTTGTTAAGTGCATATTTTATAATAAAAAGGGACATCGTTGTTATCATCCTCTGAGCTGAAAAACTTACACCTTTATGGATGTTAGTTTCATCATCTATCTAGTAGCATCCTTAGCTTCAGGGGGAGAGTTCTATAAAAGTCAAGCTATTTCGAGTCTTAAGTCGGCCTTTGTCTCTTTGGTGCAAGAAATCTTCATCCATTCATACTAATGCTACCCCTGATACATCTTGCAAGGATGCTTTTGATGTTGCTCTTGATGAGGCATTTTTGTTCCTAAGTCAGGTTCGACACTAGATATTAGTCGTTCAAAAAATCTCTTTCGTATTAAATATAAGAGATAGAAGGATCCTAACTTGATCCATGAACAACTCCAATAATTTGAACCGAAGGTAAACTATTCATAATTTTATACCTTTTAAAAATTCCTTGACTAAAATTTGAGACTCTAACCTTCATGGCCTAATTATTGCCCATAGAAAAGGAACATGGTCATGTACTTCATATCCTATTTCTCAATTTGTGTCTACTATTGATGAAGTCAAAATCCCCACATCAATCTGAGGCATTACAAGATAAGAATTGGATTCAAGCCATGAATGAAGAGATGGGTGCCTTAGAAAAGAATCAAACTTAGAAAATTGTTGATAGACCACAATATGGGTCGTGGGATGCAGATGGGTGCCTTAGAAAAGAATCAAAATTGGAAAATTGTTGATAGACCACACTATAGGTCGTGGGATGCAGATAGACTTGCATTGCGAAATATCGATCTGATGACACATTGGATCCTTACAAGGAAAGGTTAATCGCAAAAGGATACACCCATACCTACAGTGTTGACTATGAGGAGACTCCAATGGCAAAGATGAATATGATCAAGGGTCATCCTTTCATTGGCAATGCACTTTTGTTGGGAGTTACAATAGTATGATGTAAAAATCCCTTTGAGTATTTAGAGAAATAAGTCTACATGGAAATTTCGGCCTTGCTTTAGATCTATTGAAGAGAGGAATAAGGTATGTGAGTTTAAGAAAGCCTTATATAGACTTATGTAGTCACCCCATACTTGGTTTGGGAGACTTAGTGTGTTTGAATTTCAATTAGGAAATTGAGTTTAGTTGAACCGAACTAGAGTTGAAAAAAAAAACTCATTGTAGCTTAAGCTGAATTTGCCTTCTAACAAGATCTAAAAAGTGTCAAACATGTTGATATAGTGCTCAATGAAAATTAGAAGTTGGGTCGGATGTTCCAAGTGAAAAACACACTCTTACATCATAGTGACCATAAACAATTTTATCAAACATTACTTAGAAGGGAAACTCACTTTGATCTCAGTGAATGACATGATTTGTCACATAATTCTATGAGAATAAAAGTTGCTCTTGAATGAAAAGCTTGTTCTGTTTGAGATGAAGGGAATTTTTATCCCCTAAAGGAAATATGTTTTAGACCTACTCAGAAAGATATGTAAAATTGATTGCAAGACACCACCAGAGCTCCTATAGAACACAACTATAGTATTTGGAGTGATGGAGATAAATCTACAGTAAATAAGAGTCATTATCAAAGACTTGTAGAAAAGCTCATTTACTTAGTACATGCTCGACAAAAAATAGCACACTTAGAGCGTGGCCAACAAAAAAATAGCTTACACTTTCAGTGCGGCCAGCTAATTCGTGCATGATTCATGACAACTACATTTACAAGTTATAAATAGAATCCTTCAATAATTAAAGACAAGTTCAAGAAGATGATTGCTATTTAAGAAGGATGGAAAATTAAATATGGATATGTATGTTGATACAAACTAGGTTGGGTCTATTACTAATAGGAAGCCCACATCAGGATATTGCACGTTTTGTGACATAAGGTGTGTGTGAATTGGTATGGCTGAAAATTATTTTGAAGTGGTCTTAAAGATAAGTATGAAGAACCAATGACTTAGTTTTGTGAAAACAAATTAGCATAGTATTACTCGCAATTTTTATCCAGGAAGAGTGTTCAAAACCGAACCGATCCAAACAAATAATCGATAATCGATTAAATTCAAAAAAAGTTGGATCAATTTCAATCTTTTTTTTCTTCAGAATCAAGCAGTTTGGTTCGGTTTGTGATTTGACACTCCAAAACCGGCCCAAACAAACCGAATTGAAATCAATTACATAAATATAATATTACCCTATTATTTCACTCATATACCAGAGTTGTGTACACAAGAGGAAAACTCGATGTGCCTCCTGAGTTCATGCCTTTAAATCTATGGCAAAGTAGTAGCTCAATATGTTTAACACATCAAAAGGGTGGTGAAAGAGATGTCATGTTGGTGTGAACATTACAATATTAGCCTTGGGGGAGAATACGCTAAAAGAAAATAAAATATTATTGGAAAGAAACAATACAGAGGACTGGTTTTGATGTTTCAATTTTGAATTCCATATAATATAGTACATGCTCATAAAGGGTGGGTTGTTCATGGCGGTTATATAGTATTTATGCCACAATGTATAAATACAAGATAACCACCTTTGTTCGTTATTTTTTCTTCGTTGTAAAAGGATGGACACCCTTTGAGCCTTTATATTTTATTTTAGTTCCTTAGTTGATAAAAAAATTGTTATGTGTACACAAATTATTTAATATTCTTCACAACGATGAAAAGAACAAAATTTTACTTATAGTGGAGTAGGGAATAAAATTATTTATCATGATACAACATTAGGCCACCATGTTAAAAAGATAAAGACCAGAAATACTACAAAATCGCAAAAACAATCCAAACCGAAACATGAGAATTGGTTTGAATTTTTGTTTAAACAGAACCAAATCAAACCGCATCTAATTTTTATGTTTGGCTCGGATGTATTTTTAATCAAAAACAAAACCAAACCGTGAACACCCCTACTGTCCAGCATGATAGGACCAAGTACATGGAGATAGATCAACACTTCATCAAAGAAAAACTAGATAATGACCTTATAAATGCTTCCTACATCCCATCAAGACTTTAGCTAGCAGATTTGTTTACAAAGGAACTTCTTACTTACAAAACAGTTTCATGATCTTACATGCAAGCTGTGAATGATTGATATTCAGGCACCAGCTTGAGGGAGAGTGTTGAGCTACAAGAAGATATTATCAAATATTGTATGATTGATACAAAGATATTGTAGGGATATGACGAGTAGTTATTTTCTTCCTGTAATTATTTATAGGGTGATAGAGTTCTTTATAAAGTAACCTCTTGTACTTGTTTCAGACCTAGAAATGAGAATCAAAGTTTTTGTTTTCTTCGCCTAAATCTCTCTTTCAAGTTAGATAACAATGAAAAGACTGATATCTAAAGCACCCAGTTCAATTTATAAGGATAAATAACACAGGCTGTGTCACGGCTTTTTTTGTTTAAAAAGAGTTTCTTTCACAATTCAATTGGGAAAACATCCATTTTTGTTCCACATAAGCTGCAGATTTAGTTTTGTTCTTTCAGTATAGGTATCCTTCATTGAAAGCATTGCATATTGAAGAAAAAGTAAAATACAACAATACAAAATGTATCTATAGCTAGACATATATTTATCAACACCACCTGCCTACTACCAAGAAAAGGAAACTACCCTTCATTTATAAATATATAAACAAGAACAACTTTGACAATAAAAGATGGCACCAAAAAAGGTCTAAACAATAAAAATACAAGTATAATTGCTAAACGAAATAAAGATAAGAAAGAAGAGACCAGAATTGAATCCTCACCTTCATCTACATCATCCGAAGCCTTGTTGTTAGAGGGAGCAGAACTTTGGCTACCTAAAAATAGAAAAAATTTATGCCTGAGTTTAAGGTGTAATATTGAAGTGGATAAAATAAGTACAAAGATTAGTAAGTATGAAACCCTAACTTTATCAGCCTTCACTTTATGAAACCCTGACATATTTTACACACATACACACATATAAATACATGTATATGGGACATGTTTAGTGAAAGCAATTGTCACTTTTACAACGTGAGAAAACTATAAGTTAAATAATAGAATGACACGTGGATAGTCAGGATTAAGAGTTAGTAAACGATCACATGACCACATAGAAAAATCATGTGCATATTATTAATGGTGCATATTTATTATTTTTATTTATCACAACAAGAGTTCTCATTCGATATCTTCCATGTATATATAGCATAAGATCAAAATATTCAGTTCAGCTTATTTTTGAAAAATAGTCATTTTCTTTTTGTTAGCTTTCTGAGAAAGCTTTTGAACAAAAAACCAATCACTTTCAGGAGAAAAACTGTTACTAGATATGGGCAAAGATTTCCCTTGACTGGCATACATTCAAGCACCAAATGCACAATCAATCTAATTATTTTCTATATTAAATCATGAGAGGATAATTATTGGGTAAATTTTTAAAAATGGGAATAGACCTACCATATCCAAAAATGCTTTGACTGCTTGAAAATAATACAGGACTCCATGGACTAGCAAAATTTGTAGCAGTAGTATCAGGAGTAGTTTTCCCTCCAAAAAAAATATTTTCTTTGTTTACTACTTCAGGCAAGAGCTTTTTCCCAGAAAAAGCAGCAACAGCATCAGGAACTGAATTTTCCGCCTTGGATGCATTTGCTTTGAGCCAGTTGACAACATCACTGAACTTTTCCTGAAATAATAAAAAATTACAAGGTCAATTTATTCCAATTCTGTATATGCATGATTTGCACCCAAACTCGGAGTGCTAAAGCAGCAGTGTAATTCCAAATAAAAGAAAAAGGGCATGCATGTTAATACTAGGTCAAAGAATTAGACGAGCAAGAAGCCAAGGGAAAGAAGTAACAAGTAAAGATGCTACTGTACAGCCTTAGCCGCTATCCCACCAGTAAATTCAAAGGCAGGTAACAAGTGAAAGTTTTATATTATAGATAGGATGTCCAAAACAAGAAAGCAATTTATACTTGTCATTGCTCACAAAACAAACATCAACTACTAGTAGAACAACCAGAAATGATATTTTTATCACCACTAAAGGCTACTCTTCTCAAGTAGAACTCCAGTGTTCTCATAAATGTATGCATGTCGGTTAGTGCGCATGCATCTTTTCAGTGCAACCTGTACAACCACGGAAGCAATAATACTACTAGATATGGGATCAGCTTCCTATAAAATGGTACCTTCAACAACACATTAATAGAGAACAGATAGTGAAACCAAATAAATTTAAATACAAGTGATATATGATTTTAGTGTACTAAATCGTGTAAGGATTACCATAATGCTCGAAGCATGATTTATGTAATCTCTGACACCATCTTCCCAAAGCTCATCAGGATGATTCTTTAGTTGCGTTTGAACCCAACTGTGAGGAAGACACAGCATAACAAGGAGAGGTTATGAAAGAGCCAACACGGCATTCATAAGCATAGAAATGCAAAATCCTTAAACCTAGACTTATATATAACCACTATAAAGAAAACATGCTTTATAACAACAACCACCAAATAAACCAAACCAAATATCCAGAACAAGGTTTAAAGCTCAATGATAGAAAAATTGAAATGTGGAAATCAAGCAAAAAACAAACGTTGACATAAAATAAAAGATGAACCTTGCAAACTGGGTATTTAAAGCTCTCACATGCTGCTGTGATGACTCTGCGCGTTTCATATTCAATGGTGGTGCTGCCACCATTGGTTGTTGAGATGGTTCAGCCCTATGAACATCAAAGAGGGATCCTTCCATTATTCTTTTATTCCGGAACTGCACATTGTAAATGAAGATAAAATAAGGACAATTATTCTTTCTTTTCTCACGCAAAATCTTCAAAAGTTTTCAATAAATAAGGGGTGTGAAATGCCCTTGAACCCAACCTTTAGAAATTGAATTGGGAACGTGCATCACAGTCCTCACTAAGCAAAAGTCAAACACTTGCAAAACCAATACTCAAAATCTAAGTGTGATGAGCATAAAGCCTTAAACTAAACCAGTAAGGAAAGTGAAAAATATTAAACAGAAACTATCCAGTTCTAATTCCTACCCATCTCCCTCAACACTGCAACTGATGACCTAATGACTTCAGAGGCTGACTGTCAAAGATGGTTAATAATGAAAAGTACGTTGAAATAACCAATTTTTTAAGCAGCTAGCAACCATTCTCTCACTTCCAATTGTTATAGCTCGTATTATGTTGCCAACGATTACTGAATTGTAAAAGAGGGAGACACTCTTAGAATGCTAATTGCAAGCATCTTCATAACCCATTATGCGGACATACAACGCTAAAACAAAAGACAATAAAAATAAATACACTTCTCATAGTTGAGAACGAGCTCACACAATTTTTGTTCTATTCAAAATTGGGGGAAACAGTAGAAGCTAAAGCACAGCACATAAACAAAATTATTAAACTGAGACAACGGTCACATACTTACCGGAGCTTCGTTAGTATCGACCTGGTTGGGTTCTGACACAGCCAAACGCTTTGAACCTTTCATCATCGATTTGGGGAAATAGGGTTTTTGCGGTAATTAACGGTTATGCAGACGCTGGAACAAAAAATTCGACAGTATGAAGGACAGTACACATGAAAAGGCTCCTTTCTCTGAAAGGGGCACTTTCAGAAACTAATAAATACAATACGAAAAAATCAAATAATTTCTCAAAATTAAATGCATCAATCGGGTCCGTTGGATCGAATGAGAAACTCACTTTCAACTGAAACCGTTGGATGGAACTTGATTAGGGTTTTCATTCACATGGAGCACGTGCTGTCCTTGGTAGCATGTCGACACGAGTGAGGGCCACATGCTACTGGGCATTGTTTAAGCCCAATAGGGAACACTGAAGTGCCCTTTCCCTCATCCAATGACTTCACCCACTGTTCCAACTTTTGATTTAAACTGCCGGAATTTGAAGAAATATATTTTGAACCTTTTAAAAAAAAATTCTTTAAATAAATAACTTTTTATTGTCACTTTAACTAATTTTTGTAAAATACTCAATAATATTAAACTTCTTGCATCCTCACCTGAATGCATAAATAAATATAAATATGATATTTGTTAATCATTATCAACGTAATAAATTACAAATATAAATAATATTTTAAATATAATTATATTGTGTTTTAATTCCTATAATTAAACTCTAAAAAAAAAGTGTTGTAAATGAAAAAAAAATAGTAATTACAACATTCCTTCATAACTTTAAATGTATTTTTCATATTTGAGTTACGGTATTTTTTTTTATAGTATTGTGTCTTGTAACAGCTAGATTTGCATTAAAGATAACGGTTTATCTGTAAGGAAAAAAAAAATAGTCTTAGAGTAGAAATGGTACAATTAAAATGGCACCTGAATATTTTATTATTAAAGTGAAAAGGCTATATAAATAGAAATTTAGTTATTCAGATTTCATTTTAAAAAGAACTATCATCTCTCTAAAACTCCTTTTTCCTTTCCTCTGCCTTCTCTCTAAAATCTTGACCTCCTCGCTCATTTGTTTGACGATCGGAGTCCACCATTGGACTCCTGGCAACGAGATCTACAAGATTGACCGATCAAAATCTTAGACAAAGTAAGTTCATTCTTGGCTCTTTTTCCTTTGAGTTAGTTTTGATTTGGTTGGGTTGCCTTTTAATTTAAGTTTGCATGTGAGGTTTTTAGCTTCAGAATTAATCTCTGTTAGCTCAAGGTCCTAGTGATGTAGTTAGATTTGTGATCAGGACTCTGTGGTGCAGGTTAGGGTATCCTTAAGCTTTTGGTGGGTTTGGAGCTCTTAGTGAGCATCTGCTAAAGTCCAGGTAAGGGAAGCTA
>Ga0123342_1005476_pt1 | contig 18366 bp, 12 predicted proteins | sample Turbeawhitnodule_FD_89960 | JGI IMG/M metagenome (GOLD analysis project Ga0123342, IMG submission 89960) | Root nodule microbial communities of legume samples collected from Mexico - Turtle bean Mexico white nodule | ecosystem: Host-associated > Plants > Roots > Nodule | place: Mexico: Nepantla...
CATGATCCATACACGATTATCTAATTTTTTGTTCCTTAAAACTAACACTCTTAGAAAATTATGTATCAAATTAATTTTTAACATTACATAACTTACTACCCAATATATAAACAATAAAATTTTTTAAAAAATGACTTGGCAGAAGTCGTTCCAATTTGGCACGACTTTAGTATGACATGACAGAAGTCGTGTCTAATTGGGACAATTTGTGCATATGAAGTCGTGCCGAATTGGCACGATTTGCCTAAATTTGTAATTTTTTTTAAACGGATCCCATTTTAGTAAAAAGCAAAAAAAATAACTTCATCATGCTCAAAAACCCAAATTTCTAAATGCAAAACACTCTTTAAATCTAAAATAAGCAAAACATATTAAAAAAATTCAATAGTAAAAAATCTAAAAGGAGCCAAGCCACAAATTCATACAAACATAATAATATCAAGACTAATCAATATTATTTATGAACTACTTAAATAATGTCATTCCTTTAAAAGCTACTCAACAAAAAAGTAATATATACTTCAAATACAAAACCTATAATTTATTCTTAAAGTTTTAAAGGAGTCCCAAGAATACCTTTCAGAAGTTCACGACTTCAAGTACATAAAAATGCTAATCTGCCATTTTTTCTGACAAAATAAGAAGAAACTCTGAAATCGCACAAACTTCTTTAATAGTGATTCTCTGATAAGAAGATAAAAGAAGGGAAGGAGATGAAGAAATGCTTAAAAAAGCATAAAATAATTTAGTTGTGTATACTTTCTAAAACGTGAGAGTGCTCATACAAAGTGGCTCCTCTGCAGCTTTGGAAGTGTGATCGCTTCATTGACCGTTTTTCTTGCTTGAAGTTTGGAAGAGAGATTTGCAGCAACAATTTTAAGAAAGCAAAAAGAAAATATAGAAAGAAGAAGCGGTGAGATGAGAACGTGGGTACTGAACAGCGCAATTGCCATAAGCATAACATGATGATGTTTGGTTTAAAACAGAACATTAATTTATGGCCTACATACAGGACTGCGGCATGTCCATTTTTGCCTTGGAACCCAAAGAGTAAATACAATTAAACTTTATTAAATCCATTTTCATAAGTTCTTCATAGCTTCTTTTAGACCAAATATTCAGAACAAGAATCATTTAAAATACCGCATAACTACTGATATGTTTAATCACCAAATGATAACAACTAAATGTTATAATCATATTAAAATTATAAATGGTTAAGACTTTTATTATTTATACAAGTTATCCAACTATTTTCTTTCTTACAAAATATAGTTTAAGGTTAATATATTGTGTGGAGAATTCATTCTTAATTAATGAGACATAATGATCAAAGAATCTTGGTAATTGATTTATTGAGTATATTCACTGATGGACATTCCAATGTCTTGAGATTTATTTCTCTTAGAAGAATATGAAGTTCAACCAAGAAATCTGAAGATTGTCTTTTCAATGTATCTTGAAAATCTGACCAACATTAATTATCCATTATCTCTTTACCTGAAACTTTTATCTCATTCTCTATATAAAGTGAACCTGTGAAGAAGAGAAAACAAACAAGGGAGAAGAGCAACATAGAGAGTAAATGAGAGAATAGATATCCACTATAGTGTGAGATTAGAAATCCTAATGAGATGCTAGAGAGACATTGTATTTCATTCTTATTGGGTGAGATTAAGTATTATCCTAATAGAGTGAGAGAAACTAATATTGTAATCCTAGTGGATTTTACTTCTCAAGTTGAGGAGGTTTTCCAATGTGAAAAAATTTCGATGTCATTATTCTATCTTACTCTATTCTCTTTTATCTGCTTATTGCTTCCACAAGTGTCTATCTCGTATCTACACCAGAGGATAATTAATTTTGATTTTGCTAACACTGGTATTAGAGCTTGGTTTTTGATACAAGATGGAACTGGTCCGACATGTTGACCAAGACAATTTCAGTTAAGAAACTAATAGATTGTTGTAGGGGAGTTGGATCCTTCTCTATATAAAGAAAACTTGTGAGGAAGAGATAAACAAGCAAGGGAGAAGAGCAACATAGAGAGTAAATGAGAGAATAGATATCCACCATAGTGTGAGATTAGAAATCCTAATGAGATGCTAGAAAGACATTGTATTTCATTTTTATTGGGTGAGATTAAGTGTTATCCTCATAGATTGAGAGAAATTAATATTGCAATCTTAATGGATTTTACTTCTCAAGTTGAGGAGCTTTTCCAATGTGAAAAAAAATCGATGTGATTATTCTATCTTACTCTATTTTCTTTTATCTGCTTATTGCTTCCACAAGGTCCATCTTGTATCTACAACAATGAAGGATAATTAATTGTGATTTTGCTAACAGTGGTATTAGAGTTTGGTTTTTGATACAAGATGGAACTGATCCAACATGTTGACCAAGACAATTTCAGTTAAGAAACTAATAGTTGTTGTAGGGGAGCTAGATCCTTCTCTATATAAAGGAAACTTGTGAGGAAGAGAAAAGGAGAAGAGCAACATAGAGTAAATGAGATAATAGATATCAACTGCAATGTGTGATTAGAAATCTGAGTGAGATGTTAGAGAGACTTTGAATTTCATCATTCTTGGATGAGATTAAGTGTTATCCTACAGGGTGAGACAAACAAATATTGTAATCTTACTTTTATAGTGGAGACATTTTCTATTCTAGGTTTCATGGGTTTTACTTTTGGAGGATTTCCCACGTGAAAAATTCTCAATATCATTATTCTATCTTGCTCTATTTTCTTTTGTTTGCTTATTGTTTTCGCAAGTGCTCATTTTGTATCTAGACCAAGAAAGAAAAATTAGTTCTGATTTTCCCAACAGTAGTTTTAGAGCTTGGTTTTTACTCATGACAACTGGTATGACATATTGACCAAGACAATTTCAGTTAAAAAGTTAATAGACTGTTATAGGGAAACTGAATCCTTCTCCATATAAAGAGAACTTGTGATGAAGAGAAAAACAAGAAAGGGAGAAGAGCAACCTAGAGTAAATGAGATCATAGATATCAACTGCAGTGTGAGATTAGAAATCTTAGCAATATGCTAGAGAGAGTTTATATTTCATCATTCTTAGGTGAGATTAAGTGTTATGAGTGAAATAAAGAAATATTGTAATCCTACTTTCATAACGAAAACATCTTCTGGACTAAGTCCCGTAGGTTACTTCTAAAGTTGAGGAGTATTTCAACCATGTTAAAAATTCTATGTGACATTATTTTCTATATTCTTTTGTTTGGTTATTGCTTTCGCAAATGTCCATTACACAGAAGAAAAAAAATTAATTCTAATTTTTTAGTAATAGATTAATTTTGTTTTGTTATAACGTGATATGTACCTTCTAAGTCTCACATTATACAGCTAGTATATAATTATTTATACACCTAATATATATATATATATATATATTTTTTTTTGTTATTTATATACTCTACTCTAATATTGACAAACTAATTTTCTCACCGACAATAATTTCATTTGTACTAAGAACATATCCAACCAAGATTTTCTAGTACCCAAATATCCTATTTAGTATGAATTAATAATTTCTACTGCATCTCTAACATTAGTCTAACTCCACTGTAAATTATAACTCTACCAAGTAATCCTTTTAAAATCAATAATAAGATAATACACTTAAAATAGTGAATTTGTCCTGAATTTGACATAAGACTTATAATAATAATAAAACTCACAACATATGTTGTGGTAAAACTAGTACAAATTAGTGCATTCAGAAGAGAACCAACATTTTTTTTATATAAAATAACATTCATCTAACTTTATTCTTACTATATATTAGAAGACTTTCATCATTTAATTTGTACTAAAAAACAAGAAGTATAAATATAGATTTCAAATTTATCAATTTAAATTTTTTATAGATTTTGATAGGATAAGTTTAATAAAGTACTTTTTAACCAAGTGAATATCACCTTATCACTAATTAAGGTTTTAACTATGTAGATAAGATCAACCTACATACCTGTTCACACGTGTATTTTGGTGATCTCAATCGACACCTACATAAATATTATTCACAATTGGTCATAAACAGAAGCTTCACTCTTTAATAGACACTATTAGACAAGTTACGAAAATTAATTGCTGGTAAATGGTTTAGAAAGAAATATTTAATGAGATTTGAATAAAATAATGTATAGATATTCTGGGATTATTGAAGCTTTGTTGGTTCGATGCAATGTCATTATAGATTTTGACTGAAACTGGGATGGCAGGGTGAGTTTGGTGGAATAAAATTGAAATGAGAGTTTTGTTAATTAGGTCGATGCGTAACAGACGTTGGATTGAGCAATGAAGAATTGAATGGGTTAGAAGTGGTTGGGGAGCATAGGGAAGAGAAAGAGGCGATGAAGTTGGAATTGAAAGAGAGTCTTTGGTCGAAAGGCGCAAAAAACAAGGGAGTTGGCACCTGACACGCAGGCAGAGAGCATTGCCCACGGTGGCTATGGTGCAGTGCAGGCGCTTCCTTACAGTAAAAAGCCTCCACTATCTAACTGTAAAAAAAAACTCTATCCCCTCACTTTTCTCTCTTATGCTTACCTTATTTATACAATCACATTTAACTATTAACCATCAACTCATAACAGTCAAAATATTTTTTTTATAAATACTTGGTTAAATTAACTTGTTTTTTCGCAATAGGGACAAACATAAAATTCCATGAAAACTGTTTAGATCTTTTCTCTGCTGTAGGATCCCTAACTAAGTTATTTTACATACCTTCTTTAAGGTTATCCTATAATTCCTATTTCATTGATGGAAGATTTATTATTATCATTAAGTTTTCTAATATTAATATGATTTTAAAAAAATGAAAATATTGTTACAACATGCACATAATCTTTATTTTGAGATACTAGACGACCACATCGGATGAATGAATGATCCAAGATAAGAGTAACGTGAATGGTAGAATTTTGTTTGTGTAATAGATAAACCTAGTCGTGTTAAATAATTTGATAACTAATTTTTGAATTAAATAATAATGAGTAAATTATAAACCTTAAATGTTGATTTGTTTCAATTTCAAACCTATTGACAAAATAATATAATTTGAGAGTTGAAGAGGATGTCCGAATGAAAAAAAAAAAAAAAAGAGCGAAGGACACGGTAGTGATTTTGGATAAAGTGAAAGGACAAAAATAGGCTTATGTCCTGTTCGTTGGCGTTTAATTGTGGAGAGCCCGTTTTATAGAGCAGAAAAGCGGGAGGAAGGGGATGTGTGATGAAAAGCCATTCCATCTCATGAAGATGAGAGTAGAGAGACAGTGGTCGGAGTGGTAGCCAAAAATTAAACATGGACCAAGTTTCACAATCAACCAAAGGCCACACCTATAGAGAGTGACATAGCAGAGTCACACCCACCCAAGCCAAAACACTGAACCAAGTAAAAGAAAAAAAAAATGACGACGGGAATAGTACGCGACCAGAACCTGGAGAAACACATTCACAAGCAGATGGGGTGCATGGCGGGTTTTCTTCAGATCTTCGATCGCAACCAGATACTCACCGGAAAACGCATCTACTCCCACAAACGCCTCCCTCCGGTAACGCCTCTCACTCCCCACCATACCTTCATCTTTCACGCTACCCACAACCTAACCGTCTTTCTCTTCTCTTTCACAGGCCTCGCCGGAGCCCGACAAAGTCACCGCCTCACCTGCTCGTTCCGCGCAGTCGCCGGTCAGGGAGGTCGTCCAATCCGAACCAAGGGCCAGTTCTCCTGCGCTCCCCGTTCTGGAATTCAAGGAAGGCACACGCTCCTCGTGGAAGTTCTCGCGAGAGGCTCCTAGACTGTCTCTGGACAGCAGAGCCATGGTGGACGCGAAGGGAACGCTTCACCTTCACGCGCGCGAGATCCCCTCGGAGAACGATGGAGACAAGCAGCGTCGTTCCACCAGCGTCATTGCGAAGCTCATGGGCCTGGAGCCCCTTCCCGATTCAGAGCCCAGGCCAGGGCCCGTAGCGAAGCTGCAGAGATCCGCGTCGGAGTCCAGAGTGTCCAGAGATCTGCCTCTGCCTCTGCCATTGCCACAGTGTCGTTTCATGGACGCAAACAATTTCCCAAGCGCGGTTCAGGTCAGCAATGTGGTCCTCGAGAATAATAACTCTGTCATAGATGCCCGATTGAGCAATGGCAGAGCCGCAGATCCACCCAGGCAGAGGACCAAGAAGAGTTTCTACGACTCTGCGGATTTCTTCCCCGAGCCCAAACACACCGCTTCGGTGTATGGAGAGATTGAAAGGAGATTGCGGATGCGAGGGATTAATGAGCCTTCCAAGGATCTCCACACTCTCAAACACATCCTCGAGGCCTTGCAGCTCAAGGGACTTTTGCATTCCAACAACAAACCCAACCAATCTCCCATTGTCGTTATGAAACCGGTCCGATCAGTGAACCGGACCGGGAACCATTCTCCTCCTCCTCCCCTCCGGTCAAGTCCTCGCCGGAGCCCTCGAGTTGGGAACGAGAGTCGGAGAATTGACCAAAATGAACGGGGTTCAATGAGTCAAAGCAGCAGAGCACTAAGCTCGAGTCCTAACCGTAGGAAGCAACTAAACGTGGAACAGCAGAGGAAAGTGGGCATTGATTCGAGAAGGGGGTCTGTGTCTGTGTCTCCAGTTCATTCTCCCAAGGCGAGTCCCAGAAGGAATGCAGGCAATCAGCAGGTGCCATATGGATCGCCTAGGATGAGAAGAAATGTTGACCGTAAGCTGAAAATTTTGGGTGGGGCAGAGGACGAATCTTCCACAGTTTCAGAGAACAGCTTCAGCACCTCATCATATCCCGATACAGAGGTAGAATACTATACTAAACCAGTCCAGTAGTAATAGTAACTGTTATGTTAGTGGTGTGGGTAATAGTAATAGTAATTTGTGTAGTATATACGTAAGTTTTTTAACGAGTTAATGAATTAATTAATTGGTGGTGTTTGTGGGATTGGTGGCAATTGGATTGAACTGTCCTGCATTTGGTGCAGAGGTACAGGTTGGAAGAGTACAAGGAAGGGAAAGATCTGCTGGATAGGTGTGATAAGCTGTTGAACAGCATAGCAGAAATAACAGCAGCCAACGAGTTGCAACCGAGTCCAGTATCAGTTCTGGACTCGTCGTTTGACAAGGACGACTGGTGTTCACCATCCCCGATAACCAAACGCTGCATTGATTACAAAGGTAAGTGGGAAGTGGGGACTGAGGGAGACGTTTCTTTACTAAACTTGCTGCTTAGCTTGTGCTGCAATTGGTTACCGAATGAAATTAGATTTTGTGGTGACGTATTATTTGTGTGTGCATATCCAAAGTTGGAGCATGTCATCATTTAGCATGTCTATTGTCTAAGGACCCTAACGGAACTTAATGAAAGTAAATATCTATAGTTTGTCTAGGCCTTTTACTTTTAAGCTGCTAGTGTTTTGTTTTTCCTTTGGTTTGTTTCCAACTACAAGTACGAGAACAGTGTATGCTTTGTCCTCTCCCTCTCCAAAAATCCCAACCAATGTGGACCAATCATTTGATCCCAGGGATGTTGACATGGCATCACTCAGTTGGCTCAGTCACTTACCTCAAAACTGCACTGCGGTGCGGTGCGGTGCCTGTTTTTAATCGTACGATCACGTGGGATGGACTGACTCACCTCGCCTCTTCAACTCTCTCACCGTCCCAAAGAATCTTCCCAATTTTTTAACTCCACTATTTATCTAACATATACTATGCACACTTTTTTTTGTTTCATTTTTTTAAATACATCAATCCTGTGTTTATTAGTTAATGATGATAAGAAATGTGATGTAATTACATTGCAGATCAAGCGGCGGAGTCAGAAGATGATATGTGGAGTGCGGCTTTGTGCAGCAGCGAGGAGGCAGCGTCGGAGGATTGCGATTTCGTGTACGTATCCGAGATTCTTCGAGCCAGCAGTTACTTGCCGGAAGAGAGCGACATTTTCCTGTTACTGGAGAAGCAACAATGTCTCAAAGGAAAGGATACCTCAAAGGCTTCGACGCTGCAGAGGCGGTTGATTTTCGACACTCTCCAGGAGATCCTGGAGCGGAACCAACAGTTGCCGCCGTGGAAGGCGGTGTCGTGCGGCAAGCAGAGGCAGAAGATCTGGTCGGAATTTCGGAGGATCCGTGAGAGAGAAGAATCGGAGTCGGAGGACTTGTTCAAGTTTATATGCGGAGTGTTGAAGAAAGACATGGGGGAGGAGATGCGTGGGTGGGGAGAATGGCCGGTGGAGATGGGAGATGTGGTGTTAGACATTGAACGTCTCGTGTTTAAAGATCTGGTTGGCGAAACCATTCGAGAACTCGCTTCGTTTTCTCCTCAATGTAACAACGACAAGCTACCCGCGCTTCGTAGGAAACTACTCTTTTGAATTCCAATCACAAACCTAAAAAAAAAAAAGTAAAAGAGTCGCACGCTTTGTTTAAATTTTTCGCGCGCTTGCATTTTCTTTTCCCTTTCTAGCTTCGTTTTTTTTATTTTATTTTACTTTTACTCTGTCAGTGACGAAATCAGGAATTTTAAATCTGAAATCTAGGCAAATCTGACCTTGGCTTTCTTCTCTAGAGATGAATGAATGGTTGGATTATTTTTTATTATATGGTATGTTGTGCGGGCGAACTATTGAACATTGAAGGATAAGCATCATAAAACATAATGAATCAGGAGAGAAAAAGTTTTTGTTTATTCGCTCGCTTGTTACCAACGGCCGTGGAACACACCTAAAAACAATACCAATGGATATGAATTGTTCAACCTAAGTAAGCATGTGTGCTTGCTTATCGGGGAAGTTCTCTTACGATAACCTAATTAATAATTACTACATCTTTCTTGCCCTTAATTTGGTCTTACAATTACAAAGCATGGTCCAAACGGTAGTGCAGCAGCGCCACGCTGCAATTTAATATTAGCGTGTGCAGCATCTTTGGACCGGACCTTTGGTTATGTTTTTTTTTTCTTACAAATTGGAAATCGCTTGCAACTCTACTGACAAACAAACTTTGCTTCATCTATCAACTCTTTGGATGAGACATTAATATATCGCAACAATTTGTTAACTTCTATTCATTAACTTTTGTTATTACACCACATTCACAAGTCTTCGCATATATAAATAAATACATAATAGAAATGGGGGGAAAATTGAAAGCTCAGTGAAATCATATAAATGTCCATCGTATTATATGAAATTCATCCCATTCCATTCCATTCATACACAGAATTTGCCTCTCCCTTTGCTAAACGTCTCACTCGCTCCTCCTATCCTATCTCCTGTTTAAAAACTCAACTTGGCACATATGTTTGATGACATTTTGATAATTCATGAAGTACCCACTATCTAATATATTGAAACAATCTGTAAAATATTAAAAATGTTATAAAAAGAAAAATGCTAGTAACCTAGTAATATATGATAAGCTGTCAAATGCTAGTTTTTGAACGTTGTACCAGTACCAATTTGTTTTTATATTCTGACAAAGAATAACGAAAAATTGAAAAATAGATTTTTGCCTAGAAGGACATGAGGGTCGTTTTTGAGATTACAGAAGTAACCTACCTATGGAGACGCCTATTAAGTTGGTTTTTGTCCAGTTTGAGTACTGCTATGAAAATGGTTTGATGCCCATATTTCGGATTCAGAAAATGCCATGAGAAACCTGGATGTATATAGAGGTATCAAGACTCTGGGATCCTCTGTCCCTCAGTTTCAATAGTGTCTACTCTCCCTGTCCTCCATAACCAAGTCAACAACGTGTCCCAGCACTATACTCATCAATGTCCAATAAATGGTGTGTATCACAAGCACCCTATAAGATGAGATATACATCATTCACATGGCTAGGTTAGGTATTTATACTACTCTGTCATCTTCGTCAATGAAAATGTAACATCCACAAACCAATAATTTTGTATCAGCATACTTAATATCTTGCATGATTTATGCTTTTTATATTCTCTCTGCTGCTTTCACCTATCATTCTATTCTAATTCCATTACGTGATAATTAATCAAAATGTTGGGCCCGTTTAAGAAAAGGCGACGAGAGAAGAGTTTAATGGAGCAAGTACCCAGTGGCCCACAATTGCTTAATCAGTTGGTTCCTTGATTAGTTACAGGATAGTTACATTAACTACTTGATGGTAACGCTTCATCCAACGTAACTGGTTGGATCTCAAATGTAGCATGACAACAAGGACATGTTGCAGATCCAATAATTCACACTCTCATACTGCTATGCTATCTATCGCTCCATTTCTTTTCTTTCTCTTTCTCTTTCTCTTTCTCTTTCTCTTTCTTTCCTCAATTATAGGGCGATATATAGATAGATAACAGGTACAACTTTCAATCTATACCTTTCCGCAATAAGCATGTGCATTGCAAGACCCTCTCAATGACCATCAAATGTCCATAATATTATTATCAGACCTTCATTTTTATACACTACCCAAAAGTTACTATCAACTCACAAATCATAGCTGATATGATATGATTTATAATTGCCATAATAATTAACCAACTTATCATATATATATATAACAAATTATGATTACATAATAATGCAAAAATCGTTTACATGACTTCTTTTCATGAAATGGTTGAATAAGAAACATCTCTAACACCTTCACGAGGTTACCAACAGAAGCCCTCAGAGAGGATTGCTGCACATATTTTCAAATCATAAAACAATTCAACATGCAATTTCCCAGACACTATAATCTTTAGAGGAGAGTTCCTCGCGAAACAGAAAAAGTGAGAAGATCATATACACCAAAGAAAATCATATATAGACTATTTTTTTCATAATATTATGCAGCAAAGGTTTGGTCTTGGTGGGGTTGTGAGAAGTGGGGAGGTATCTAAGCAGCATATGGTACCACAGCATAGCAGACTTTGGAAACTTTTTTGAATCCAACGTGGGTCATACCCTTTTCTTTCACTTTGTTTTTAATGAGGGTCATGGCCCATATCTTATTCAGAGGTCTTTATATTCCAGTGGCACATCTCAGTGGTCTTAATTGGCCAACCCCCACCAAATGCAAGGATTATGGTTTTTGGTCTTGACTTTCATTTGTGAGTTTGATTGATCTTTAGCAGTGAAAAAACGAAGCTTTAAGCAAGAGGAAGATGGGGTTGTGTTTGTTGTCTCAAAAGGGCACAAACCTAACCACGTAGGGTTGTATGAAAGAGAAGTGAAGTGGCAGTCACAGAGGCACATGCTGGTGCTAAAGAACTCATTAAACCTGTCCATTCCTTGTCTTGGATGGTTGCTTGTGATGGGTTGTGGCTACTGTTGTCTCCTCAGGCTTTGTCTCCTTCTTGGCCTTATGATAAATGAACTTCCCAATGGGCAGCACTCGCGGCCTTTGCTTTGTTATTTGTAGTTTGTAGGCATCCATTGTTAGGATCCTGTTTCATATATAATGAATATTCACTCATTCATTCATATTCATTCATGTGTGCTAATGCAAATGTTTTGGTAAGGATAATAGATTGGGAGGATGCCCACAACGTGACTCAGTATGGGACAATAATTCATAAACTACCACCCTGTACTTCTACCATCAATAAAACATTTTCTTATTTTATTGCTTTCAATCACATCATAAATTTCATTCATTTTTTAATACTAAGTTCCTTCCAATTTGATTTTGGACATCAAGAATTTCTTAATTCTATCTTCTTCAACAACTAGTTGATTCAGCAGTTAAAATTTAGAGAAAAATAAACAATATTTTTAAAACTTACTAAAATTTACAATGTGCTTAGAATTTATCAATTCTTTTATTTTTATTGTGTTGGACAATATTAAAAATATGGTTTATTGAATGCAAAATGTTGAAGCTGGTAAGAGTTGATTAAAAGAAAAATAGAACAATCCACAGAAAAAAAATATGATTTGAAATTAATAGAAAAGAAGTATATAAATATAAAGTTTAAATATATTTTAGTAGTGAGAATTGTTTTTAGTTCTTATAAATTTTTCTTTTTATTTTTAAATTTAAATTTAATATTTATTTTGTTTGATTTCCTCCCTCTTTTAATAGATTACACTTATATGACTATAGTTCTGTTTAATTTGTTAGGCTATGAATATTGGTCTAGTCTTTTTCATAGATTTTTATTTTATTTTTTTCTTTCTTATTATATTTTAACCTGTTGGAAATGAGTGTTAGAATTTAAAGTGATAATTTCTGAAATGTTAAATTTCTATGAAAAGCATGTTAGCCTTTATAAAAATAAATTAATTAATTAACGACTCAAAACATACCCCAAATTATTCTTCAAAATATATTAATTGATATTCTAAAATTAAAAAAGGTCAAAAATAACTTTGGATATGATATTTTTTTTTTAAATCCAATTTAAAATAGAATTTAACGTCAGATCTTATTATTTACTTTTCATATTTAAACTTAATATTTTAATAAGAAAAAATATTTACGATAGTTCATTTATATACTGTATTTATTTGTTAACAACTATTTGTTTTTAAAACGAAAATTAAAAAGGGCTCGAAAAAAATTAAAATATAAAATTGTATTACTTGAAATGTTTTTGAAATTGTATCCAAACGCTTATTTTTATAACTTTCAATTAATTTATTAGCTGTTTTTTAAATGTAGTCATAAATTATACCTTTTGAATTTAAAAATCATTATAAAAATTTAAAACCAAGCATACAATTGAATTCTTTATGAAATTACTAATGTAATATCTTATAAAGTATACATTTGCATTGTTTTGAATAATATATTCTTATTAGGGTAAGATACATTCTGCGTTTCCCTAAAATTTCAATTTTTATTATTATTTTAGTCTGTCTAAAAATTAAATATATAATTTTTTATAATTTTTCCATAATAACTATAAAATAATTACGTTAATGATTGTTTTAATATAATGTTAGTTATGCATTTAATTGTATTTATATTAAAACTATCTATCATATCATCGTTAGTAACAAAAGACTTGGAAATGTATTTAAATTTTAGAAAAAATTTAAAAATTGAGAAAAAAGTTAATATATTTTAACCTTTACATAAATTTGGAAACATATTTCATCATCATCATCATTTATAACAAAAACAAATTCATTATTTTAAAGTAAAAACTTTTTACAGTTTTTAAAATATTTTTTCTATTATGGTCTAACTAAAATAAGAGATTCTTTTGACAATATCAACATTAAATATAAACGTTGTATTAAAAAAATGTTAATTTGGAGTAGTTTAGGCAGTCTGCATCTAATTCTTGCTTATATTCTCTATTGGGGCAAATTAATTTTTCATCATATGGTATAAGAAAAGTTGTGTTTTATATTTATGAATTGAAAAATTAGAATTATCTTTTCACTTACACAGGAATATATTTTATATTTAAAAACAAATTTAAGATTCTATAATTTAAAAAAAATGTTTTAAATTTTTATATTATTTAATTTATAATATATTTCTAGTTTAAACAATTTAAAAATATATTCTGAATATATTCTGGATGGTATAATTTATAATAAATTTTATAACTGTGCAATTTAAAATATTTTTTAAAATTTTAAATTTTATAATCTAAAATAAGTTTTATAAGTCTCATCTAAAATATTTCTAATTTATGGATAATTTGAATTTGTTTTCACACATATTGAGGTGCAGGAAGAAGAAGGTAAGGGGTGCTAAAAGAAATATATATGATCACCTTACCCAAAGGAAAGGTGGGCCGTGATTGAACTATGCACAAGACTGGACTAAATTATCTGCTCAACATACTCTTTTCTGGGTTTCTTCTTCCTGCATCCGATGACTTGTTCAGGTACCTATAGGGATTTACTGTTATACCCTTCAATAAATAATTTAAAAAAAAATCCTAAGCATCTTACTTTAAGCTCTTTCTCCTCTCAGCCTGTGGCACCTCCACGGTCTCTTTCATTCCGTCATACCTTCAAGACTATTTGTGGTGGTTTTTCGCAGGAAAGCTTTTTGTTCTCCACTTGTGATTATGTGGTTGTAGAGGTGATTATTTACATTTTTTAAGTGTTTTGTTGCAATATTTGGTGCTATTTGGTTGTTGCTTGTTTTTTTTTCATTCATACTTTTCGGTTTAAGGAAACGGGAAGGATAAAATGGAAGTGGATTGAATTTGGATTACATTCACAAATATGGAAAACACATGTATCAGATTGTGAAAAAAAACCCGCATTTAATTTCTTTGTCAGATTGGATAATCTATAAGTCATTTGATAATTCAAAAATACTTTCTAAATTAGATAATCTATAAGTCATTTAGTAACTTAAAAGATACCTTCCAGATTGAGTAATCCACAAGTCATTTGATAACTCCAAACTATCTTTCAGATTAGACAATCTAGAAGTCATTTCATACCATAGATAATCAATTGGATTATGTAATAAAAAATCAAACCATCATCATTTTCACTACATTTTGGATGGATGGAGTACATTTTCGTATTACCTAATCAGTAAGTTACAAAGTTCACTAATTCTATTATGGATTGTATAACTCAGAACTCACTTCCGAATTCGGATTAACATTTCGACTTATATAATTTAAAATGCAAAGATGTATTATGGATTATGTAAGCCAAAATACTAATATGAATTCAATGATAAGTTCTCTGTTATACAATTCAAAATAAATTTTTAAAATATTTAACTTATAGATTATATAATCCACATATGCATCGGATTAAGAAAATTAAGAACATAAAAAATTCATAATACCTTTTCAATACAATTATTATAAGGAAACTAAAAACTCACCTAAAAATGCACCACCACCTCGAACGGCTGCCAACGACCACTTGTTAAGACAACCCACCACTACCACCTTCAACCCACACAATCTCTTTACTCACCAATCAAACATAAAAAAGTTGTCAATGCCTTTTATTTTTTAACTTTTTAGTGAAGGACGTTTTAGAATTTTGGAATTTATGGAAGTGTGAAGTCACGAGCTAATAGAAAAAAAAAAACCTTTTTTCTATTATTTTATTCCATTTATTCAAACAAGCCAATGCTGTTTTGTTACTTCTTTTTTTAATTTTCACTCGACTAAATAATACATTTTTTTTACTGTGTTTCTCTTAAATTTTTTGCAAAAATTTAGTTGCTAAAAAGAGTGTATTATTATTTTTTTTCCTCACTGCTGTATTATTGTTACTTAATTCATAGATGCAACATGTGATTAATGACTCTACACTCCCTCCTCTCATTTATCAAATTTTTAAAAAAAAACTTGTGGTCTCTTTTCAGGTCAACATTTGATATTTAATAAGAATTTAAAAAACTAACAAAAAAATATATGAACTTTTACAAATAAATAAAAATATAAACTGATATATTTAATTATAAATATCTTATTTTACTACAGATTATTAATCATGTGTAACAATTGATGATCCATTTACCACGGAAGTAACAATATTAATGGAGTGGAAAAAAAAAACTCTTATTTTAGCTACTAATTTATACATATTTTTGTTAAAAGACTAAAAAATAGTTTTATTATTTAGAAGACTAATTTCAAATCTTTCAAGAACTAAAAAAATATGTAAAATATTAAAAACATACTTAAATTTTTTTAGTTCACAAGAGAAAATGATAGTAAAAGAAAAAGGTGCATGATAAAAGTTAAAATACAATTTTAATCTCCTTTCTACTCTTTTTTTTATTCCTTTTTCCCACTAGATTTTTAAAAAATTCACATTATTAATTCAATTCTTAATTTCTTTTTCTTTTGACTTGATTGCAGTCTAGGCCTATTATATTTAGTTAAAGTATCGCTAAACCTAATTTAATAAATTAAAATATGCTAATTAGAGAATTAACATTAAGCACAAAGTTAAACATATGCAGATACTAAATATTTTAAAAAAATATATATAAAAAACAAGAATAAAATTATAGATAAAAATTGTAATTTCTGACAATGATACATTAACCTCATATTTTCCTACACTCCCACGACCCATAATATTATTGTTTTATTTTAAAATTTTATTTCTATTTTTTTATTAATTGAATATACTTTGAAATTTATATTTTTTTATTTATTTTCACTTTATAACTTCTTTAAATAATAAAATATTATATTCAATTAATAAAAAATATAAATAAAATTTTAAAATAAAATAATAATATTATTAGTTATTAAGTGAAAGTATAGAAAAATATGAGGGTCCACTACAAGAAAATCATCAAATAGAAACCCATTTTTAGAGACCAAAATAATTAGTTACAATAGTAACTAAATTAGAGACCATTTTAAAAACTAAAAAGTAATTAATTTCTAAATTAGTTTCTATTATTTTTAAATAGGTATTAACTACCAATTATTTAGATTCTAAATTTGGTAGCAAAAATTTTGGTTGCTAATTAGATAACAATTTAGAAACCATTTAACAATAATAAAAACTAATTTAGAAACCAAAAATTTATTTAGTGCATAAAATAGTCTCTAATTTAGTTACTATATCAACTAATTATTTTTTGTCTCTAAAATTAATTTTTATTTAATGATTTTCTTGTAGTGGTTTATGTATAATATTTTTTTTTTCATATAATTTAATTATAAGCTTATTTTTTTATTATATTTTTTTTAGATCACGACATCTAGAATTATACATAATTCTATGTGTTGTGGAAAGCATAATTTCCCATAACTTGTTGTGAGAAGAAAAAAGTAACAGTATTTAGTATTTAGCAGTGGATAATAATATATTGATAATTCAATTTTTTTTTTAATTATTTTATAATCTCAATATTATTATTTTAATATTTTTTATTTAATTGTAAATTTATTTTTTATTATATATATTTATTTTTAAATCGACCTTCGTTACCCTTTAGTAGCTGTTGAAGTAGTAGGAGAATTTAGGAAACTATTTGTTTTGTGGCTTTGGTGAGTTAGGTCATGTACTCCCACTTTGCATATGGGAATGTCCATCACAGTATTATTATAGATGCCAATTCCATCACTCTGATGCAACACACTTATTATTAGACATTACATTAGGTGCAATGTGTTGCACTCATATTCGATTCTCCACTTGCTATACTTCTACACACTTGACCACCGATTAGCAACTCCAACTGTTGAAATGACGATGATGAGATGTTATTGGCTTAAAGTTCATTGCACCACTTAACTGTTTTCCTAACCAGAAGATAAAACCCATTCATCATGACTCTCATGCTTTGTCATCACACCAAATGTGGGCCACCCTTGTTCCTTCCTTGCTCACCTCAAACCCTACAATCAAAACTAGTTAGGTTTTAGAACACAACAACCAAAGCCAACTATGATGTCATTCCCTATTCAATCCTCACTACATACATGCACAAGAATCTTCTAATCCTTCATTTTCAAAAATTTAATTTCATCATCCCGTTAAGAAAAATCAATGCAAATTTAGAAGCTTTTGGGTTGTTCTGAATTTTCATGCACAATCTAGTGTCAATGCTCCTAATAATTCATACTGAAATTTGGCAAATGGTTACTCATATTTTTATCTTAAGCCCTAAATCCTAAATTTGATTTGCATTTTTTTTTTAAAATATTCCTTTACGTCGATTAATATAATCTTGGAAAGTATTTGGGTTGTTGCATTGATAAGTGAAATTTGGAATAGTTTGTATTTTGTTCAGTTTAAGTTACTCGATGCGTTTACGTCAATTAATATAATCTTGGAAAGTATTTGGGTTGTTGCGTTGATAAGTGAAATTTGGAGATATAAAAACAACTGTATTTTTAGAGGTGGAGTATTGGACCATTCTGAAATTTTCTCCTCAACTCAATTAAAGGTTTGGACTTGAAATTTTTCTAAAGTTCTTTCATTATGCTTCTCCTTCTCGTGCATTGAACCCCTAATATGTATGTTTTCAATCAAAAGCTTGTGACTCTTTTAGACCGGTTGGGTTGTCTTCTTTGTGTGGTTGAGAGGTGTTTGATTTTTAGGGGGCTTTAAATGGTAGGCGTTCAAGTTTTATTAATTTGACAGTTTGGTTGAGATTGTTTGTTTAGTAGTTAGACGTAGACTTTAGGGTTTAGGGTTTAGGGTTTAGACTTTCTGTTGGGTGTGTGTTTCTTTGTGTGGTAAGGTGAGTGTGTTACGCCAGTCGATAAAGCGGCGATCTCTGTGAGTATGTAGTCGGTTGTCACCGAACGATGAAGCGGCGATCTCCGCTCGTACGTAGTCGGTGATCGCCGAAGTTGTGAATCATCGCCGTCCTTGAAGAACAGAAGGTCATTGGAAGTGAGGGGCGATGTGGATGAGGACACGTGGAAGGCCAATATGATCGCCAGTCGATAAAGCA
>Ga0123342_1005477_pt1 | contig 18365 bp, 11 predicted proteins | sample Turbeawhitnodule_FD_89960 | JGI IMG/M metagenome (GOLD analysis project Ga0123342, IMG submission 89960) | Root nodule microbial communities of legume samples collected from Mexico - Turtle bean Mexico white nodule | ecosystem: Host-associated > Plants > Roots > Nodule | place: Mexico: Nepantla...
CAATAAGAAAAAGAGAAATAAAGTAATTTAAAATTGATTTCACATTAGTTAATGTAATTTTAAAATTAATTTATTTTAATAAAAAAATAGTTTTCTTTTTTAAATTGATTTATTTCAATAAAAATATATTTCAAATTGGAAACTGCAGTTACATGAAATTCTTTGTGTGCCAAACTTGTAGGCTAAGCCTACACTTTTCAAATAAATAATATAAAAAAATATTTTGAAGGCTAAGCCCACGCTAATTTGTTGTCAACATGAAGGCTTAACCTACGTTTATTGTGTACCCCTCGTAGCTAAACTCACTCTATTTGGACATTTTGAAGGTTTGACCCACGCTAATATAATTTTGTGTGGGCTTAGCGCGGGTCAAACTCACAATTTTTTATAACTACTTGGACATTTTGAAGGCTTGGTCCACGCTAATATAATTTTGTGTGAGCTTAGCGTAGGTCAAACTCACAAATTTTTATAAATTTCTAAACTCCTTGTAAGCTAAGTCCACGCTTGACCTATACAAAAAACACCCGCCATGTGTTGCCCACACCCGCCAATATGTTTATCTCGAGTATATTAGCTTCAAAATTCTTATTAACGTTATGCCGACGATAATGACATTTTTGTGTAGGTTTTTCATACTTAACCTCCGTTTTTACCCCACGATAATAAACTCTTTTTTTTTTGTAGTGTTCATTGTACCCTTTGTCTTTATTAAAATAAAATTACAACTAAGTAAACCTATTTTAGAAATATAAACATACTATACAATTTCCAACAACCAACAAGTAATAAGTCCCAAGTCCTCAAAATGTAAAACTAGGAAGTAAAATCTTTTTCATCAGCAAAAGTATTCATAAAAGGCTAATGTAATGTAGATTTAGAGTTCAAAATAATAAAAACAGAAGAACTCAAACTTTTCTATACTTTATAAAAAATTTACTTCAATCTTTTTTATTTTCAAATGTAAAAATTACTTTAAATAACAGACAAAAATTACATATATTTCTAGATGTTGTCTGTACATTATTTCATCTTTGACCAAAGATAATAAATTCTGAGACTGGTGGGCCTTGTCTGCTTTCATTTGAGCATGGACACCCCCAAAAAATAATATATATATATATATATATATATATATATATATATATGTTCGTGTTTATTTTGTAGAAATATTTCCATTCTAAACTTCTTAATTTCGACTCTTTATTGTATAATTTGAATATTTTCTTTATTGATAACAGAAAGCTCTAAAAATATTTATTTTTTTTTGAGTAAATTTTTTAAATATGTAGAGAGAAGAAAGACTATGGAGTGTGGAATAACTTTACATCGTGATGAAGTCTCATAAATATCATTAGATTATTGCTATAACTCCTTAATCATTAAATTGATTTTTTTAAATGTCATCATAATAGTCTTTAGTTTTTTTTTTTTTTACTAAATCAGTTCTTTGAAGAAATATCTATATTCATCTTTATGATTTTGATAACAAAGTGAAAAAACCAATTTGGTCGTACAAAAAAAGTTTTAGTCACGTCAAAAATATTTTGATAGCCTAGTTAAGTTACTAATTTACGATAGAGGTGTTCACAACCAAGTAGATCCAAAAAACGAAAACTAATTCAAATACTGGATAATTGAAACAAATTGCACACTTTTTAATAATTTTTTAATACAAAAATTAAAATAATCGATCATCGAAAAAAATCAAATATTTTTTAATCATTTTTTCTTTTTCTTTTAAGAATCGAATGATTTAGTACAACCCAAATTAAACTGAACTACAATATACTTTTTAATATATTATTATTATTATTTATTATTATTATTATTATATTAGTAATAATAATATAATAAGTTAGAAATTTCAACATATATCTCTTTACAGAGTTGTTTGGTCTGTTTCACATATTTAATTTGCAAGTTTCTTTCATTTCTCTTTACCATTTAAAATTTTATTATATAATTACTTTTGTTTAATTTTCCAATTATATTGATTATTATATTTTATATAATTTTAAAACTTGTTCCACCACTGACCCAAGATCAATATAATGTTGAGTCTTATTATTTATAGGACTTAAAATTAATCCTTATGATATGATAAGAAAATTTCTTAACAAGATATTTTTCTTTTTTAAAGAGAATGAAAGAAAATGTTACAATGAAACTTTGAGGGATGATGTTATATGGATATTTGTGAGTTGATTATTGTTTTTAAATACTTTATAATGAAGTGATCAAATTTATGATATTGACATGTTATATTTTTATGTTTTTTAAGTTAATCTTATATTTCTCTGTATTTTTTATGTTGATTACAAGAATATAAAAATATATAATTTTAATTTTGAATATATTTATCAAATTTTAAATAATATTTTTTTATTATTGTGTCTTAGTTTCAAAGATATAAAAAGGTAAATCTTTAATACAAAAATTAAAATTTAAATTTAAAAGACGGCTAAAGGGTATCAAAATCATACCGTACAAATTAGTTTGTTTATTCTTTTAATTTTATTTTCTTTTAAACGAAACCTGATCAAATCATATATATTTTTGACAAATTCTTTCCTCACCTTACCGATTATCCACATGATTCATTTCCGAAATTTTTTAAAATTATAGTTCATTTCGAATTTGAAAATTAAAAATTAAAAAAATACCTTTTAAAAAATTAAATATGGGGAATATTATTATGTTTTAGAAATGAAATTTTAAAATAAAATTTTAAAATAAAAATCTCCTAATTTTAAAGTAAATTAAGAATGTAAAGTTTACTTTCCAATCTTTTTTTTCTTTCGGAAAACAATTTAAAAATATATTTTGAAAAAAAATAGAATTAAAAAAATATTCCGAAAATCCAGATTCAGAAACATGTTTTTTTGAAAAGGATTCCAAAATATTTTTATTCCACACTTTTCTTTCATTTTAGTTATTTTTCATGTAAATCGAGTGCATGTTCAGATTTGATCATTTTAGTTATTTTTCATGTAAATCGAGTGCATGTTCAGATTTGATCAGTGCACGATGTAAGTATCATGAAATATCTTCTCGTTAGTTGACGTAGCACGGATTGGATGGACAAGTTTCTCTTCGGCTTTGTTTTCAACTGTTTCACTTTGGGACAAAGAGGGCTCTACCTATTTATCACTCTGACGATCAAGTCAGTGAAAGCATTCAATATATCAAATCAGTCTCAGTCTTAAGTATTTAGAAACAACATACCTTTTACTTGGGGTCTGAAGTCCTTTTTATAGATATCCCTTCAACAGTTTTCTCCAATCTCAATAGAGCAAGATTTCAGCGGGAGAATATAACCTCACAAAAAAACATATTGTTTACGTGCACCTTTATTCTCAAGTGCTTAACAACAATAAAACATTATGTTTATATGCATCTTTATTCTTGGATGCTAACTACTTTATTCTCAACAACTTCTATTGGTATTTAATTAGCGTATGTATTATACTCAATTAGAGGATTCTTTCTATTTTAATTATCCTTTTCGAACAGTTTACTAGCATCTAGACCAAGCTCATGGGCCACCCTTGAACTCAAAAACCAAACTGGCTTAAACGCTTTGACGAGGTCCCTAGAACACCTAGCCAATACACAAGCACCCCAGGCGCGAGCCGAGCTTGGGCAGGAGTGTTTGGGACCTCGATCCAAGCGTTTAGGTCAACTCGATTTTTGGGCCAGTACGGACCCAAAGGGTGGGCCATGAGCTTGGCCCAGATGCAAGTAAACAACTCAAAAAGGATAATTAAAATAGAAGAAATATTCTAGTTGACTATAATACATAAGCTAATTAAATACCAATAAAAGTTGTTGAGAATAAAGTAGTTAACATTCGAGAATAGAGGTGCATGTAAATAGAATGTTTTATTGTTGTTAAGCACCTGAGAATAAAGGTGCACGTGCACGTAAGCAATATGTATTTCTATTATGATTATGTGCTTTCTATTGAGGTTATATTCTCCTTGTTGAAATCTTACTCTGTTGATATTGGAGAAAACTGTTGAAGGAATAACTATAAAAGGAGCTTGAGACTCCAAGTAAAAGGTACATTGGGTCTGAATACTTAATACTTGATCGTCGGAGTATGATCAACAGGTAGAGTCGCCTTTATCTCAGTGAAGCGACATCCCAAAACAACAACTGGAAACAAAGCATAAGAGGAACTTATTCAATCAATCCGTCAAAGATCAACCTACAAGAAATTATATTAATTTATTTTTAATAAAAAATATAATCAAACAATATCACAAACATTCGTGATTAACGTAACAAGAGGAAATAGGTATTGCTAGAATATTGTTGAATGCTAATGTAATCATAAAAGGTTAAAATGATTTTGCAAACCTTAGAGCAATTTTTTTTAATAAAATTTTATGATTTAAATATATTTTAACTCTCTATGAACTGATTTTAATTGTTACAAACTTCTTAAATTTGAATTAATTGCTTTCAATTATTATAAACAGAATGAATTTTAATATATAAATTATTTTTCCTTAATTGTAATCTTTTCATAATTTGAAAATTATTTCCTTATCTTAACATTCATTTTAAATACACATAAATAACATTTATTTTAAAAAATTTAAATAATTTTACAGACATTATACACTAACCGTAGATGTTATTTTAGAATAGTCATTTAATGTCCCATTCAACCTACAAAATTATAGATTAAAAGTATGGATGTCATTTAATTTCCCATTCAACCTACAAACATTTAATTTCTGATGTCATTTTATTTCAAAGAGAATTATTTTTTAAATAAAAAATCATTCAATTTATCATATCTAAAATTATTAATTCACATTGTTGGAAACTTGAATTTTCTAATAATGCAACATTAATTCAGATATACATTCATGCTAGAAGTTTCCTAATCAATTTAATAATGAGTAGGGCCAAATAATTTAATAAGAGTTGTTGAAACAGATCACATGATTCCAACAACAACAAAGCTGCAATAAAGACTACAATAAAAGTGTTGGAAAGGATATTAATGTTAATATTCTTCATATGTAATCTTTATATAGATGTTAACATTATATCAAGGTGTTTGTACTTAAATGTTGGTATAAGTGGTTTGAGTATTATTTTCGTATTTATTTTTCTTGTTTTATTCATGGTACACTTAATGTTTGTTTTTTAAAATGTTTTATTGAATTTATAATAGCACTCTTTCATTTTTTTATACATGACATGATAAAGGACCAATAGAAATTTTCTATTTTTATAATTTTTTTATGAAATCTTTATAGGACCTTTTAATTGTTTTCTATAATTTTTTGAGCTTTTTTTCCCTGCACTCTCATAATTATTAACTTCACCCGATAACTTTTAAAATGTCCAATTCTATCTTTGTTATTTTATTTGAAATCTATTTTCTTTTTTGTTGAGAGTTTTTTTTTATGTTGTCGGTTTTTTCCATGGTGGTTTGAAGTACAACCATTTCCCTGAGCTTTGGTGGTGGTGATTTGAAGTTGTGTAATCTAGGATATGTGGGAAAGGTATAGTTGGAGATTATTAGAGTTTTGTTTTGTTGTAATGGTTAAACCAATATTTTCTCAATCATCGATTATGAAATAGATACTTCTAGACAACATATTTTGAGAAATATTTATCAATTTTTTTTTCATATTGCCATTTTTGGAAGGTTATTTTTTACTCAGAGAAAGCACTCTGGACAGTAATGTTAATGTTATGGAATGATTAATTTATAAACATTATGGAACATCCTTTTTGAAATACATGGTTTGTATATAATTCCAGAAAATGTATTAGAAAAAAACTTTTTAGATTATGTAACACTTAATCCAGAATGTGAAAATATATATGATTAATTATTCTGGAGTACTTTACCTTTTGTTTCAAAACTTAAAGAATTTGTTTATTTTTCTTTTTTTACACTTAAATTTTATTGTATTTTATTTGTTACGGAGAAAGACTTCTACATAGGGCTATCAAATGAATTTGACATGTTTTCGATGTTCATATGGACTATATTTTGTCTTCTGATGTAATGTATAATGAATGTATGTCATAAAATTGTAGTGACATGTTCATAATAAAAGAGGTAAATTTAACTATCATATAATTATTTTGATACAACAAAATTATAAGAAAAAATTGTAAGGAGCATAATGTTGTAATATGTTGTTGTGGGTATTCGTTACATAAGATGACTATTGTTATGAGTGAGAAAGGTTGCTTTTAATTTTGAATTTTTTATTTTAATATTAAGGTCAAATGGACAACAAGGAAGGAAGACCTATATATTGTTAGGCTATGAGAGAGGAGGTAAATACACATGATACATAAAAGAATTAGAAAGTAACTTCTAGTGGAAATAGGAAACATGAGTGTCCTTTTATACTGCAAGGGAAACCAATGGAATATGGTAAAAGATTGATTGTGAAATTATTGTGTCCCTCGTAACCACGACCTTTATATGTTGATAGTTCATCTATATGTTGTTAGATTAACACATAATAAAAAGTCAATGCTTATTGATATGACAAATAGTTCAGTGAAACCTATAAATATTGTGTTAACAATTAAGAAGCATAATGAAAAGAATGTGACAATAATAAAAGAAGTGTATAATGTGAGGTATGCCTATTGTAGATTGGATTGAGGTCATAGAACTAAAATGCAACAATTGATGATACTACTTTGGTAAGATATGTATATTTATTGGTGTAGGTTCAGTGAGGGTACAATGTGGTGACAAATATACTTTGAGTGAAACTACTGAATTCCTTTAACATCATACTCGTTTGTTTATCCCTTGAGTAATCAATTGTTATTTTTCCTCTTAGAACCCAACCACTATCTAATATGAGACATCATCGTATTATTTGCATCAGACACGTCTATGGAAATCATTTTGTGTAGGTGTAATTACGATAATTATACCATTATTTAGGTTATGTTATGTTAGTATAATGTATATAAATTATGTTTAGTATTAATAATTGTAGGTAAGGTTGCAAGAAGGTTGTCAGATTCCACCAATGAATATGTTGTGGTCTACACATTGTTATCCAACTACTCAATCTTGGTCATCATTTTACACTAATTATATGCAAGTATTTATACAGGTAATGACCATTAAATGACATTTGCAACTCAAATTTTATTTACATATATTTTAATTATTAACATTTTATTATTATCATTATTGTGACATATAGTTAATCTTTAATCATTGTAACTATCAATTTAGTCATCAACTATGTAGTCAGAAGGGAACATACGACATAAACATTTATAAATAGTATGAAGTGCATAAAATTATATTTCATAAACATGTTAATAAAATAAATGACAAATAAACATATAATAAACGACATGTCCACTAAATCATACTACATAAAAATATTATCTACGTTCATGTCGTGACCTTCTAACATACACAACCCTTTCTTCTATAACTCATCATGTTGACATGAGAGTTGTGTGTGTTCCATCCCACACAAGATAAATTTACGTCAGACTTGGTAACTTCTATCGCAAATTTATGTCATACTTGGTAACATTTTTCGCAAATTTACATTGGTAGTGCATTGTCCAACATAAATTTTGAATTTTTTTTAAACTTAATTAATTAGTTTTGGCTTAAAACTAAAACCACAAAAATGTTTTGATAAACACATATAGATATAATATAAGCTAAACTTTTCAACTAAAAGTTTAATAAAAAAAATGTGTCTAATCTAATCTAGAAATGAGCTCAACAATAAAATAAATTTAACTACATTATTTATGTTAGAGAAGGAAGGTTGTTCATTGTTCTCTTATTTTTTGGATGTTATCCTAGGACAATGGAAATTGATCATTGAAGACCTAAAACATTTTACTTGTGTTATTATGCAAAAGTCACAAAAGTAAAATTTATTTTAACAAATGTTGAAATGTGTTACCCTGTCCAAGAGTCATTAATACCCTTCCAAATGATGGATCTCATCCAATACATGGTGTAGTAGCCACATTCGAACAAATCAACTCTCCTATTACACTAAAATGAGAAACAAGTGAAAAATATATATTTTCATGCAACTTTTAAATAAAATGGTTATTCTATGAATTAAAAGTTGTCTAACCTTAGGATATATGAATTGTAGTGACCTTATTATGCTCCTTCCACTTAAAATGTTTGTGTTTGTGACAACTCTAATGAAGAATGTTAAATTCACCCTTGTAATAAGCTCACCATTTCTTGGCTGGTATTTTCTTTGAAGCAACAAAACCGCACTACTTTATAATCCCTAAGTATAATACAAGTAACTCCCAATGAGACCTACATTGAATGACAACCAATTAGTTATATAATTATCATAATTTTAAAAAATACAAGTTAGAAAATTAACTCCTTAATGTATGAAGCCAAGTAAATATGTACGTGTGAGTCACTCTTCCATATTTGACACTATTATTGAATTTGGACCTTTTCATTTCTAGATTTATGGATGGAATGAGGTTAAACAAATCCATATATTTTTTATTTTCCCTTTCTCCGCACTTATTTTTCCATGTACCTAACACAATGAAATTATAAGTTAAATATAATTATTATAATGTGAAAAATATAGACAAAATAATATAACTTACATGACTCATAATTGTATGACTGAAATGTTTAACACAGAGGTTCCTTTAATTACCTCTAATGTGTTTGGTATGTAAAGAGGAATAGAAAAGTATCAACTCCAAATACTTTTATGTCCCACTGTATTTGCAAGGGTTTCCTCTTCAACTTGGGTAATATGGTCAGAAGTTTAGATATGGGATCATCCCGAGCTTCTACCATGTCATCATAAAAAAAAATAGATTCTCTTATAACCGACTTATCACAATAGAGAAAATTCTGAACAAAGGAAAAAAGTTTGTTCAACATTGATAAAAATTATAACAATAAGAAATAAACAAAAAAATAACACAATGTAATATCTTTGCATGACCAAATGTCTAGTTGATGGAGGACCACCCGGAAGACTACATATTGGGCCTTTGACAATGCCCATGGTTAGGAGAATGGAAGAAGAATAAGGGTCTAAGAAGACTCTCTTACGGAGTGTAAATTATTAGAACCTCTTTTCTTGTTTTCTTAGTCTTGTAAAAAAATATAGAAGTAAAGTATTTTGTATATGTATAAGTATTTTTCTTTGTAATTAGTAGAAGAATGGTGGTGGGACTTTTTAAGTCCCACTTCTCTTACTCCACAAGAAGATCAAATCAAATTTAATACAGTTGAGGGTTATCAAATCCAAATGAAACAAATGTGTACAACAATAAAGATATCTTCCAAAATGAAGTAATATGATATTGGAGGTGATTTGCATATATCGAGAGGTGAAACTAGATAAATAATTGAAGCAAAGGAGTAACAATGTAGCACATATGTTGTTCAAACTCCCTATTCATTATGGTCAAACCAAGTCGATTCCTCACGCAAGGTTATCTAGAACAATAAGTCACTGTTATGGCTTATTTTTGTATTATGAAGGAACAGTTCACCATAGTCTCAGCTTCGCACTCTACAACCATTGAATCCACTGGCTAGTTGAATAAGGTTCAGATACATGAAATTTCCTTTCGGCCTCATTTATGTTTTATGGACAATCAATGGTCGTTCCTCACCATTTAGCCTTAAGCACACTACCAACCTAATGAATTTAAATCTCAAATAAAAACATGCATTCATAAACAACAATAAATCCAAAAATATCACATTGTTATTCAATCTCAACAAGGTAAATTTAACAACACATAATAAGCTCTTACAATAATAGTTCAATATGAGGAGCTAAGATATAACAAACATGGATCTCTGAGTGTTGTAGGCCAACTAAGGCTTCAAGATTCCTTCCTCAAGAGATTTGTCTTCACTTCCTTTGAGGTTTGGCCCAATAGCCTAACTGATTCTGAAAATTAGTCTCTCTGAGCATAAACAATCAAAACCTCTTTATCTATACCTCTTTCTGGTCTCACTTGATCCTATAATTCTCTCTGCCTCTTGATTTCTCTTTAGGCTTCTTATCTTTCTACTTGATTTCTCGAGACTTCTCGATGGTTTGGAATGTTGCCCCAAGGTCCCTATTTATAGAATTTTTTAGTGGGATTCATGGGATCTAACATTCGCTTAGCGCATGCCAATCTGCTCAACGCAGGCCAATCCGCTCAGTAGATTGACTTTCTTCATCTTTAAGAAATATTTGGGCTTCTTGGGATCTCCAAAGTTAGAGATTTCTCAGGGATTTACTCTAAGCTAGTTAAGCCCAACACTGACCTTTCATAACCATGAAGTAAATTTGATTTAGCTCAGGCTTCAAGCGAAATCCCTTTGTTTCCAAACTTGATGTAGATTGGCTCAAGCCCTTTCTGAGAAAAAATTGGTTTTCTTCATGATTAAGAATGTTTTTTCCACAACCCTTCTAATTTTTCTTAGCCCTTCTATCTCTAGAACTTTTTTATTGTTCTGACCCAACCCGCTCAACGTATGTAGAATTTGTCATTTCTTTAGAGATTTATGCTCTACAATAATGAGATCATGACTTGGCAAAATAGAAGAAAACATTCCAATAATTTTTTGCATGTTGGAGAGAATATTCCACTATAAGAAAATCATTAAATAGAAACTAATTTTAGAGAACAAAATAATTAGTTAATATTTGACTAAATTAAGACCATTTTATAAACTAGATAAATTTTTGGTTTCTAAAGTAGTTTCTATTATTAATAAAAATTTATAAAATAGTTTCTAAATTGATATCTAACCCTTAACTACAAAGGTTTTAAGTACTCACTATTTTATATTCTAAATTAGTCTCTATTAGTCTTTTAGAGAAAAATTTAGAATCTAAAATATTAGTAACTAAAACCTAGGTAGCTAATTTAGATACCAATTTTGAAACTATTTTATAAATTTTTATGAATAATAGAAACCACTTTAGATACGAATAAGTTTTTAGTTTCTAAATTAGTATCTAATTTAGTTAATATAGTGACTAATTATTTTTTTGCTTCTAAATTTGGTTGCTATTTAATGATTTTCTTGTAGTGTTCCCCATGCATGGAACATCTCCCTATTTATCTTGTATATGAAGCAAGACTTTGTGAACTAGTTTTTTTTATAAAAGCTTTCGTGTTAGACATCACTATTCAACTTGACATCTCAGCTAGGCAGATGATTGTTGTTACTTGACCTCAAGTAACAACAATCATCTACCATCACATGAAAAAAATATTATTAAAAAAAGAAAAAAAATATGGGGGGACTAAACAAAACACATATGTTAACAAAAACGATACATAGGTAGACTATACCTATTCATGAAAAATTCTAAGAACATACTAGATAGAAGCCTATTATACCAATGAAATGATTCTCAATGAATAAATCATAAATTAGCCAACTTATCAGCACACGCATTCCCTTCACAAAAAATATGAGTAATCATAAACCTGATTTTCCCACAGCAATTAAGACAAGTATTCCATCTCTTACGAAGCATCCACAGAACATTAGTTCTAACAGTAAACGCAGCACAAACCAAGGCATAATCACATTCAAGCCATACATTAGTAAGCCTCATCTTCTAAGCTTCCTCCATATCATGTATAACTCCATAAAACTCAGCAACCATAGCAGTCTGAACTTCAAGAAATGCAGAGAAGCACCAATAAACTCCCCCATACTTCCACGGAAAATACCTCCATAAGTAGCAAGACCAGGATAGTGCCTAGCAGCCCCATCAGTATTAATTTTAACCCAGCCTAGTGAAGGGAACTCCCATCTAACAGGAAGAGGATGAAGAACTTTACCAGTACGAGTATTAATACTAAAAAACTTAATCACGTTGAAATCCAACATATCATCATTCTTCATTAAAGCTTTAGACGAATTTCCCACTAGACAAGTTAAATTTTTAATTATCGAAATAGCCCTAGAAACATCAATCTTATCCTAAAATCTAGCATAATTTCTCATACGTCATATCATCCTAATAGAAAAAGTTATCACAACAAGCTTAATCAATTTAACCAAAGGACTATCATCACTCATAATAAAAGAAAGAAGATCATCCTTATTAGAGAAATGAGAAGTAAGAAAAATATGTCGAACCCAACTCCAAATATGCAAAACATTAGAACATTCAAAAAATAAATGTTGAATAGATTCCTCCTGCTTTTCACAAAGCGTACATATAAAACATATATGCAAACCTTTATTCTGAATATGTTGATCTGTAGGAAGCCGCCCATGAAAAACTTTCCAAAGTACGAGAGTTTTGGAAGGAATAATAGATGAAGACCAAATAAATTTACCCCAACCACAGGGAACTCCTGGTTCCAAGAAAAAAGTCTTAGCCGATTTAAGAGTGAAACGACCAGACTCATCTAGAATCCAATTAGGAATATCTTGTTCCTCCCTAATCATGATATGATTAAAAAAATGAGGCATTTGTTGTAAAGACAAGGGAATATTCCAATCACAACCTTTCCAAAACTGAGAGACTTAGTGAACTAGTTCAATATAGGTGAATGTACCCATTTCAAAGGTAAGAAAAATGTCATTGCAATTACTAAAAATTTATTACTTATTTGACACGACACTAAACTCAACCATGCTTAATTAATTTTATAAATTCATGGATGATTCTAAACTATTAGTTAAAAATAAGAGTTGGGTTGAAAGATTAATTTGCGCATCTTACTTACATAAAGAGACAACTTACTTTTATTCTCACTATTTGAAAAACTTCATGTTGTCTCCACAAAATCGTAGAAATGAAATACCTATTGAAAGTGAAAGGTGTCCTTCATTCTTATACATCTTTAACCAACTTGGTTGTCGCGTAAGGAAGAAGTTAAATCATTGGTTAACTTATAAAAAGTGGAACTTTGCCCGTGTCCATGTGTTGATCAATTGCACCGAAGTTAAATCATACCTTGAGTGAGTAGTTAAATTGTTGATTTCATTACATATGATATTTATATGTAAAAAAATATTATCTTCATTTAAATTATAGATATTCATAGTTCATCCTTGCAATCTCAACAAATAAATGAAAATCAAATGTGTCAAATCATATACATGTACATTTCTCCAATGGTTCGAAATGGTTCAAGGATCAATTATGTATCTTTAAAAAAAATGTTGTATTATTTTTTAATAAAATAAAACTATTAATGTTTGTTACATTTGTAGGTTAACAATGAGTCTTTAAGTGTGCGAAACACACACTTACTAGAATTATCCCATACAAACATATTTTGTCAATGTTTATAAATTTCACACTCGTGCTTGGTGCAAGGGAAAAAATGATAAACAATGGTGTTTATGTAAGATGACTTACAAAAGGAGGTGAAGATGATTTCTTTGGGATCATTCAACACATATGAGTTAGAGAATAATATTTCAAACTCTTCTAAAAGAGTGGTTGTATTTTACTGTGATTGGTTTGACCCATCATGTAGAGTTACAATAGTGGATCCTAAATATGGAATGGTGGGCATTTGCATGGATAAAAGGTTTTTTTTTATCAGCAATTAATTAATAAAATTAAGATGGGACATTTTAGGGGTGTCCAACCCTTATACAAGAAACTTCAAGTTTAAGCATTCAACAAATAAAACATAGTGAGGTGACCCATCACTCATCAACAATCTTATACTAGCTACAATATGATTGTATATTGGGATTTTCCAACAGAATCAAACTCTCTTAGCCACACTTCTAATGAACCTCCTTGATCCCAATCTTGGATCCTTACCAACTTGTACCCCCACCCAACACTTCTAATCCACCTGATGTTTGACATAAAAGATCTTTGGTTCCTTTGTTATCAAGCTACCAGCAAGAAGAATAGAGACTTCCTCCCACCCCATTGCATCTATTTAGGCTCATCACAGTTGTATTGGCATAGTTATATTCGGTCCCTACTGCCAAGCCATTTTCATTTCCATTTGACTACCTTTACTCACCTCCCCTGCATTAAGAACAAAGCAGAACTATGTGCAGCAACATTGTATTGGCATAGCTATATTCGGTCTCTGCTGCCAAGCCATTTCCATTTCCATTTGACTACCTTTACTCACCTCACACCTATATTAAGAACAAAGCCGGACTATCAGCAGCAACACTGTAACAGAGTTATTTTGTGCTCCCAGTTTGTACCAAAAAACCAGAAATCTCGCACCTGCATTAAGAAAACAACAGGACTATGTGCAACAATACAATGTAACAGGCCTATTTTGTGCTCCCAGTTTGTACCAAGAAACCAGAAATCAAATAACAGATTTAAACCCATGCACATAGTTGCTACTTTACATAGAAACATAGTTGCTACACCCATCATGCTTCTTAGCAGCTCTTCCACATGTTCCATGTATATACCCACCTAAACTTCTTAGTTTCTTATAATAAAGATGGATCTACATCGAACCAACCAAAAACCAATGCCTCTCACTTCTATACATCCTCAGTTTATGAGCAACCTTGCCTCCACATGTAGATTCCATAGCTTCCCATCAGCACCCACTTAGACACCTGCATACTCTAAGTCATAGATGTTCCATTTTGCACCAGAATAGACTCAGCGGATACAAAGAAGGCACTGATTAGGATTCAGATGCTAATCAAAGAAAGAGTACAAAAAAGAGCCCTCCATATGTTTCAACCATAGCCAAGAAAGAAGTTGGGTCGCTTGAAAGATTTCCTCAAAATCAGGGGCCCCTTGTCTAAAAATCACATTATTCCTGTGCTCCCATATACAACGTACAATTGCCACGCACACACCCTTCCATACCTAATTTTGTTTCTCAAACATATGAACTAAATGAAAGTTCACAAAATGACTACAGATATCCTTATTCTGTGCTCCCAAAATACCTATCCATTTGTAGCAAAGCATCCAAACACGATGTGCATAAACACAGTCCAAGAACAGATGTTGGGTGGTTTCTTTTGACTGGTTACAAAGTACGCATAAAGATGGATTCACTACAACTCCTCATGTCACAAGATTATGATTTGTTGGTATTCTGTCCAAAAGGATTCTCCAAGAAGTGATCAAAACTTTTGGTAAAGCTTTGGTCTTCCATAGTAGACTAAATATACCACTACTTGGTCCGGTACCTTGATTGGCCAAAAGAGTATATGCTGATTTTACAGAAAAAAATCCCCTTGGAATCCCCTCTCCATGTAATATGATCCTTGGAATCCTTGTACAAAACTTCCCTAAACAATATTGATAATAGTTCTTCCTCCAAGACCGCCTCCCATTGAAACCTCTCCCTCCTCCATTTTAAGTTCCATTGCCACCCATAATCATCCAAAAAGCCAGTTTCTCCCACCGGCATCCCTTGATTTAGAGATAGAGAAAATAATCTAGGATACAAACCCTTGAGATTATTGTTGTCAATCCAGGGATGCTCCCAAAATCTGATAGAGTCCCCAGACCTGACTTTCCAAACTAAAGCTTTTTGAAACCAACCTTCACCTTCGCCCTCCCTGCATATATTGACTAGATCTCTCCACCACCAAGATTGGCAATTCAACCAGACATTACTATTGCCAGGTACCACTATATATTTAGACTCCAGAATATCTTTCCATTTTCTGTTATCATCGCTCATCATCCTCCATTTCCATTTCTCCTATAAAGCATAGTTAAATTTCATGATGTCTTTGATTCCTAAGTCGCCTTCTTCATTAGATTTGCAGATATTCTCCCAACTTACCTAAGGTATAGACCTGTTATCTCTGCTCCAATCCCACAATAGTCTCCTTTGTATACACTTGATTTTGTTACAAACTGAGACTAGAGCTTTAAAGAAAGACAAGTAGAAAAGAGGAATGGATGTAAAAACTGATTTGATTACGCAAATTCTTCCTGCCATAGACAAGAATCGTCCTTTCCATGTGATAAGTCTAGCATTGATTTTATTGACGACAGGCTCCCAGAACTGTACCTTCCTTGGATTACCTCCTATTTCTAACCCTAGATACTTGAAAGGAATCCACATGGTATTGCAACTTAAAGTCTTCGCATAGGTTCCCAGAGTGTTCCTATCAACATTTATAAGCTTCGATTTGTGGAAATTTATTTTCAAACCAGAAACTAGTTCAAAGCATCTTAGGATTGTTTTAATAGTGAATATATTGGAGAAGGAGTCTTCACACATGAAAAGGGTGTCGTCTGCGAATTGTAACATACAACACTTTATTTGCTTCCTCCCCACCTTCACACCTGTGAGCATATTCTGCTTAGACGCTTGTCTTACTAGTCTGACCAAACCTTCAACTACCACCAGAAACAAAAACGAAGCCAAAGGATCTTCCTGTCGCAACCCTCTTGATGGTTTAAATTCCCCTGTTGGGATTCCATTAATTAACACTGAAATAGAAGCTGATTTCAAGCACCCTCTAACCCACTTTATCCACTTGCAATGGAAACTCAACCTATGCAGCATATAAAGTAAGAAATTTCATCTTACCGAATCATATGCCTTCTCGTAGTCCACCTTAAAGCAAAGTGCACTCCTCCGATTCCTCTTAACCTCATTTGCCATGAGTACACTATCTAACATACCTTTGTTCCTAAAAAATGTTGATTGGTGTTCGTCAATAACCAAAGAAAGAACTTCCTTCATGCGACCCGCTAACACCTTAGTAACAATCTTATAAAAAATGCTACTAGGAAAATGGGCCTGAACTGATCGAGAGTTAGAGGGTCATTCACTTTAGATACCAAGGCTATGAAAGAGGCATTACACCCATTGGGTATATTCCCCGTTTCCTGGAAAAGATATAGAGCTTCCATGATGTCAGATTTAAGAAAATCCCAACAATTCTTGATAAAAGTGAAATTAAACCCATCAGGTCCTGGACTCTTTGATCCTTCACACTGCCACAGAGCTTCTTTCACTTCTTCCTCTATGAAATTTGTAAGCATTCTTATACTGATTTCTAATGGAAGAGATTTAAACTCCACAGAGCTTAGATTTACTCCATATTCTTGTGTAGCCGTGAACCTTTTTCCGAACAAAGACTTTGTTTCCCTATGTACTCCTTCCGGTTCCTCACACCATTGACCCCTAACCTCCACACCTTTGACTTCATTTTTAAGTCTTCTCCATCTGATAGCCGAATGATAGAATTTGGAATTCATGTCCCCAGACTTGAACCAATTTGGTCTTGCTTTTTGCCTGGAAAGTGAATCCAGCTTATTATCCACCATCCTCAATTGGCTAAGTAATTCCATTCTTCTCAGCCGACCATTCTCCAAAAATTCTTCATTATCGTCCTTAACATCAAGGTCCTTAATTTCGTTCAAGATTCGCTTTTGATTTGACTGCAAACACCCAAATACATTCTTGTTCCAATCTTTAAGGTCTACATTCAAAAGTTTGAGTTTATCTTTGAAGCTAGATATGTTTTTTCCCTAAATAATGTAAGTACCCCATTTCTCCTTCACGTACTCCTTGAACCCTGGCTCCATGAACCACGCATCTATAGAACGAAAGGGTTTAGGGCACCAATCTTTGGCCCAAGACTTTGCTGCAATAGCACAATGGTCTGACATTATTCTTGGTTGCACATATTGCTCGTAAGATGGCCAGGTAAGGAGCCATTCTTCAAAAACAAGGAATCAATCCAACCTACTTTTAGTTGTACGTTTGATTTGAACCAAGTATATTTTTTGCCTACACTTGGGATGTCCACCATACAGTTTATATCAATAAAACAATTAAAGCCACTTATTTCCTTCTTCTGGCTGGAACTTCCTCTGATTCCTTTTCTTTCATCTTCCCTTCTTACGGCATTAAAGTCACTGCAAAAACATCCTATCATGTCTTGATAAGTCCTCTTGAAGGACGTTAGAGCTTCCCACAAAGTAACTTTATCCATGTAGTTGCACGCTGCATAAACATTAACCACGATACACATACAACTTGTTTTGATATGTTGACCTACTGCAATGAAGTCGATTCCTATAACATGTGAGTCATATCTGAATTTATCTTTGTGCCACATAGATAGCGTACTCCCTGCCCCATTGTCTCCTTCATTATGCACCCCACCAATATTATTGTCCCCCCAAAGCGAAAAACATCTATTATTTGAGATAGACGAAGTTTTTGTCTCCTGCAAACAAACAAATTTCGCACCCTCCTTGGCTACAATATGTTTCAAGTAATTTGCTTCACCCCCCCCCCCCCAGCCCCCCAAATTTTTTATTCCCTTTGCCCTTTAAACCCCCTAAAAAAACCCCCCCTAAACAGATTTTTAAACTTCCTTTCCCTTTCCACCCACACACCCCCTTTTCCCCATTCACCCC
>Ga0123342_1005478_pt1 | contig 18358 bp, 14 predicted proteins | sample Turbeawhitnodule_FD_89960 | JGI IMG/M metagenome (GOLD analysis project Ga0123342, IMG submission 89960) | Root nodule microbial communities of legume samples collected from Mexico - Turtle bean Mexico white nodule | ecosystem: Host-associated > Plants > Roots > Nodule | place: Mexico: Nepantla...
AGGTGCCAAAATTAATTCTAAGAAAATTACAAATAAAGTTCCTATGCTAATTTTGACAAGAAATTAAAGTCTACTCTACACTAGAGTTTATGGCATTTGAACATGTAAAAGAACGTCTTCTTGAATCCTCTTGGCCATAACTCTATGGTTGGCCCAAATCTACCCTTTGGTGGGCTTGCATGTGGACTTGAACATGTCCTCGGGGTTTTGTTTTAATTGGAACAAACCATCCACAAAGGTTTTTACATATGTTTGGATAAGTGACATAATAAACTTGTCTGACCTTCTGTGGAAGAATGAATGGATCATAGAGCCCATATCTTCCACTTAACTTGATTTCAACTGCATTATATTGTGAATGAAATCTAGTCCTAACATTAATTGTAGGATCAACCCATTCACAGTATAATAGAGGAATATTCTTATTGAGAGCAGCATACTCCAATTCATATATATAATGAATTGTACCGTAAAAGCCATATTCTCCTTTGCCAGTGACACCTTTAACATACAACCCACTATTTGTTGTTTTCTTACCATCAGCCCATGCCTTTGTATGAAACTTATATCCATTAACGAAGTACATGTTCCATGATGTTGTCTTTGAATTAGGTCCCCAAGAAAGTCCCTTCAAGTTTGAGTTGATTACATTCCTTTCATCATGAACCTGTGTTTTAGTGATAAGAAAATATTACATTTATTTATGAAATTGCAATTTAATAAAAAGCACATATGGTTTTAGGTTACACTTATGTAGCTCTCGAACCATTCAGGAAAATTAGCATGTATGACTATCAAAGCATCTTCGTCATTGATTGAGTACACTTGTAAGAACAATCTTTGAATATTAATCAAAATTAGTTAGCGAATTACAAAACCTACAATGATTTAATTAAAATTATGTAGAATGAAACTTACTCAAGAAATGGTTTGACCTCATCGCAAGTGATGAGGACATGAACATGGGGAGAACGATGTTCTTTATCATTGAACCAATAGTCCTTGATAGAACCACTTGGGTGTTCACATTTTTCAAAATTGTCAATGTGTATGGGTCTTCCTCATTTGTAAATGTTCAAGGATCATTTCTCAAATTTCTATTTGACAACAAGTTGACACGTTTGAAATAATGAGAGAAAAAAAAACATGTTATCTCTCGATGTAGATAGAATGCACATATTGATCCTTCTACTCATGCCAAATTACCCACCAATTTCTTTGCATCTCCCATCATCTTAAAGCAAACTAGTAATTATTATAAGTTGCACACCTTCTTAAACATTAAAATAATTAACATAATGTTTACCTTTCAAAGGGATACATCCAACGATACTGAAAAAGACCACCTAGTTTTGCTTCCATAGGATGATGAATGACAAGGTGTTCCATTGAATCAAAGAAAGTTGGTGGAAATATTCGTTCTAACTTACATAAGATGATTGGTATGTTTTCTTTCATTCTGACAAGATCATTTATCCTCAATCTATTAGAACATAATGTTAGAAATGTAGGCCTTAAACAAGAGGGGGGGGGGTGAATTGTTTATAAATTTGTTCTCAAATATTAAAGGTATAGTGAAGGCCAAAGAGAATCAATCAATTAGAAATTTGCTCAGCAGAATTAAAAAAATAGTTTTCACTTAACAACAGAAAATCAACCGGTTGTTTTTGCGAAACAATCGGTTGTTTATAGCAACAATTATAAAATTCAAGCAAAAACTGATTTAAAGAGATAAGGGATAGAAAGATTCACACAGTAAATTTATACTGGTTCACTCTTAGCCAAGTGCTACATCCAGTCCCCAGAAAACCTTTGAGTATTCCACTAAGAAATCAAAACACCTTGATTACAACACACACACACCAAAGTGATGATCTTGAACCCTTCAAGAACACACACCACCTTTGGCAATCACACCGCAGAATTCAGAACATCCTCTGAATCTGCACACCAATAGTTCTTACAGAAATACAATTGTTAAGAGAGAAAAGGAATGATAACACCCGATACAATCACATATTGAAAAAGAATAAATACAGTGCAATCCTATTCCACTATTAGAAAATATCCAAAGCTTGAAGCAATCTTGGAAAAACTTGATTTGAAAGCAATAATTTGAATCAATAACAACCAGGAGCGTGAAACAAATTTTATGTACTCCAAACAGTTGTTAAAAACATTTAATGAAAGAGTCAAATCAGTTTTAAAACAATTAAAACAAATCAAACTAACTTAACAGAATTATGTTAAGAAATTCAAAAATCAATAGGTTGAATTTTTGAAACAACCGATTGAATTGGTTTGACAGCAAAGTCAACCAAAGTCAAGCTGTTTCAAATCCTTTTCAAAAACCTCTAAGTGTAAAACAACCGGTTGAATCGAAATTTCAACAAGTTGATTTTCCACTTTCTTTAGAAAACATCTTTTTTGAAAAGAATTTGAATCAAACAACCTTGGATCATAACTATGAGTGGATTAACAAATTCAAACTACACAAAACACATACACACAACAAGCAACAAAGTCTTTAAGCAATCTTCTTTGATTTTGAGACATCAAAGCCCGTGTTCAACACATAAGTCTTTAAAGAATTGACTTAAGTCAGCAAGGGAACTCCATACAAATTCTGGCAATAACCGAAAACATATTGGGAGCAAACACTCCAGAAATACGTGACAGTCATGACTTTTCATGCCATACATACTTCCCTTGTCTTTGTTTGCAATGTTAGAGGCATAACCATCTAACATCTTCAACTCTGTGATCCATTTGTAAATTGACTTAGCATCTTTCTTTGAGAATGTGTAGTTGTCCTTTGACTTTGCTAACTTTCCATTTTGTAATTGAACCAACTCCAAGTCTCCATGGACACAATTCAACAACATCCATTCTCACCTTTTGATTATCTTTCGTTTTGTTCTTAATGTTCATTACAGTGTTGAAGACATTATCAAGAAAGTTTTTTTCTATGTGCAAAACATCAAGGTTGTGCCTTAACAAATTGTCCTTCCAATATGGCAGATTCCAAAATATTGCCCTTTTGTTCCAATTATGATATTATCCATACCCAGATAAAGATTCAAATGGACCTTTGTCACTTTTGAGAAGTCACAAAGAATCTCCCATAATTCATTTCCGTTTAAGAAATAAGGTGCAACATCCATTTCAGCTCTATTTTTAAGAAATCTCCTCTGACTCCTCCTGAAAGGATGATTGGTTGGCAAAAATCTTCAATGACAGTTAAACCAAGAACTTTTACCTCCATGCTTTAGGGTGAATGCTTTTGTGTGCTCCATACAATAAGGACAAGCTAATTTCCCTTTAGTCCCCCACCTAGACAACATTGCATATGCTGGAAAATCATTAATTGTCCACATCAAACAAGCTCGCATGATGAAATTTTCTTTTGATGATATGTCATAAGTGAAAATACCCTCACTCTACAACTTTTGGAGGTCATCAATAAGTGGTTGCAAATATACATCTATTTTTTTTTTTTGGGTTAGTAGGACCAGGTATGAGACAACTTAGAAACATGTATGACTTCGCCATACACATTTCAAGGGGTAGGTTATAAGGAGTGACAAATATCGACAAACAAGAATATGAGGATGTTGAAGCTTGGATATATGGAGTGAATCCATCATAACACAATCCCAACCTTACATTATGGGGTTCAGCTGCAAATTCGGGATATACACTATCAAAGTGTTTCCAAGCTTTCCCATTAGATGGATGTCGCAAAACATCATCATTAGTTCTTTTTTCATAATGCCATCACATTTGGCTTGTTGAGTCCATTGACATATATAGTCTTTATAATCGTGGCATGATAGGCAAATAAAACATTCTTTTTATCGGCACTCTTTTGTATGTTTTGTTCTGACCCTTTGGAGGCAAGTACCTGTGAAAATCACAAAATTTGCACTCATTTAATTTGATGTCGTCCTTGTAATACAACATGCATCCATCCTTACAACAATCAATCTTGACAGCCTTCAAGCCGAGAGTAGAGCCAACTTTTTTTGCTTCATAATAAGTTTTGGGTATGCAATTCTCTATTGCAGCCACATTAAGTAACATATCAATGAAATGATTTAAACATTTTTCAGTTGTGTACGAATTGGTTCTAGCGCCCAAAAGCCTTATGGTTATTGACAATTTAAACTAAGTTGCTCCTTCACAAATGGGTTGATGAGCAGATGCTAACATGTCCTAAAACTTTTGTGCTTTAGCGTTAGGTTGTTCTTCCATATCCTCGATAACATTGACATAATGAGTTCTTATATCACTTTCTTGCATGTATGCATTGTTCACCATTTCGGCTAATGACCCAAAGTCATCATCACGCCTAATGTTATCATAACTAGTGGATGCAATGTTTAAGTTAACCTCATTTGTCCTTGCTTCTCCATGATAAATCCATACCCTATAGTTGGGTTAAAATCCATGTTGAAGCAGATGACTCCTGACATGAGAAGGTTTGAGAGTTTTCTCATAAAAATATTTCACACACGGACTTCTTACTCGTCACTGTGGTATGTATGAATGAAACTTGATTCATTGCCTTAGAAACAAAATCATGAACACCATCTATGAAGGGTTGTCTCAATCTTCTTAAAGAATCAAGCATTTCATACTCCAATCTCGATCCATTGTTTTGCATGTTGATGATGAAATTATCAACACTTAATGGTATACTTTTACCCTACAGACGATCTAATACATGAATCATGTGGATACCAATGTCCAATGCACTGCATATTCATGTAATTAATTATCGTGCTAGTGTAAAAATCTTGTATTTGTAAATCCTAGATGAATAGGATACAATAATGTTTGAACTGAATATAGTACAATAATTCATACATCGAAATTAATTATCATGGCAGTGTAAGAATTTTGTATTTGTAAATCCTAGACGAATAGGATACAATCAGGTTCGAGCTAAATATAATACAATAACTTATACATCCTCATTAATACAATGAAATTTTACTTAACACATATGTATAAACATCGTAATTTCATTTAACACATACATATAAACATCGTAACTCATACATCATAATACATACATCATGACTTCATTTAACGTTGATGTATAAACATCGTAATTCATAGATCGTAATTTCATTTAACGTATACGTATAAAAATTAAATAAATTTACTCTCTTAATTCATTTTTTATTTATCACAATTTTTAAAATATTTTAGTTATTTGAAACTGGGGCCAATTTGATTTCTACTCCCACTAGTTCACTTTTACACTATACAGCCACTATTTATTTTATAGACCTCCCACATCACTACTTTGAACATATTAATATGAAAAACATGGGTCCATGATGCTGCCCATCACTTTTAGTCTATGCTGTCCATCATTTTTATTCTATGCAGCCCCTATTTAATTTATACACCTCTACGTCACTTTTTAATTTTCTTGAGAAAGTTGGCCCAATCTGCTGCCCATATTTTTACTCTCTGCATCCCCTATGTAATTTATACACCCCACACCTCACTATTTGTAGCTTTCTTGAAAAAGTTGGCCCAATCTTCTGGCCATATGTTTTCCACTCCGCAGCCCCTATATAACTTATACACCCGCCGTCACTATTTGTAGTTTTCTTGAAAAAGTTGGCCCAATCTGCTGCCTATAATTTTTACTCTCTGCAGCCCCTCTTTAATTTATACACCCAACGTCACTATTTTGTAATTTTCTTGAAAAAGTTGGCCCAATCTGCTGCCCATATTTTTTACTCTCTGCAGCCCCCACATCACTAAAAAAAATTGGCAAATTCTTCCTACACCCAATCATATTTAACCTGCACCCAACATAATTTTTATTTCCGAAAATGCCCTTCATTCCAGAAATGAAAATTCAGAATTGAAAATAATACATTCTGGAAAAATATATCTGGGAATTTAAAATTCAAAATCTCATTCTGGATAAAAAAATCCATAATACATAAAATTCGTTCTGAAAAAAAAAAATCCAGAAACATTCCAAAAATGAGAATCCGTAATGTATGACCCTATTTATTTAAGCGTATTTTCGTCTTTTCATTCTGAAATTCGGTGCAGCAATATGGTGCAGGAAGTAATTGTCAAAAGAAATTCTTCAAAAAGTTGGCCCAATCTGCTGCAATATTTTTTCCCATGATGCAGCACCTATTTATTTTGTATACCCATCACCTTTTTTAAAAAAAAAATAACCAATGGAAAAATGAAACGATTTACCTCTGCAGCACCAATATTTTTTTTAAACACAATAGAAAAATGAAAAAATTTCTAAATATATTTAATTATTAAAACATAATCAGTGAAAAATAAAACTTCTAAATTTGTATTGTACTTAATTATTACAACATAAACATTAATTCAACATAACCAATGAAAAAAATAAAAAAAACTTTTTTTAGTAATTCCCTATCTTTTTATTAAATTAAAAACACAATTTCCTAAATTATTTTTAAACGGTAATAATTTTTTCCAAAATAAATTATGACTTCTTTTTATTAATTTTCTATCATTTTATTAATTACATATCCTTTTATTAATTAACTGTTGAAAATTTACAGCGATATTCTATCAATTATTAAACTCAAACTTTAATTTTCATTTTGATTAGGGAAGAACATTAACAACAGTCTATATTAACAACATCGAAATTTTATCTTTGACTTAAAAATTAGAACCGCTATATCATTAAAAATTAAAAAATACAGATTTCAAAGATTTGAGTTAACCTATGAATCATAATGAATGTGATATTTTGGTAGGACAAGGTTTTCAAATCCTTAACATTTGTTTAACTATTGAGTTTAACTTCGATTAACTTGTTTGGAAATTTTGAAATTTTAATTTCATACACATATATGATCATAAACACATTAGCAATTTAAGTTTAAGTTAAAACGTGTGTGCCATTACATTCACACAGCAACACAGCAGTAATCCCAAAAAAATTAATATTTTTTTCTTACCCTACTAACTGCAATAAAAAAACAAGTACATATGCTCCACCCAAAATGACAATGGACTAGGGTTATAAATTTATAATCCAAAATCTAATGATAAACTCTATTCCATGATTATAAGTTTATTCTATACCGGACCTATTCAAAATGGAGTTATATATGTTACATTTATTAAGAACTAAATCTACTAAAATTACTATGTCAAAGACCTATTATTCATGCAATGAGATTTGTTTTACATGGTACAACATTTATGTTACTTAATACGAGGTCAGTGACATACAGTGAGAAGTTAAATCTATGAATTTGTTCTTCAGTGCATTGGGAAACTATATTAACGCACTTATATAGAATATTGCAGATGTGTCATCTCGTGACTCAAAACTTACTACATTACTATATATGTGCTTAAGTTGGAAAACATCAATTTCTTTTGGAGATCATATTCAGTAACTATAAAAATTGCATTTATAGAACATGTGATCAAGTTTGAGACACTTTGAGTATTGTAACAATCTAAGAATTAAGAATAAATTACTTACTCACACTTAGTCTTAATATGTTTGTATCATATACATTCTTGATAAATCTTTAAGATCATCTTATGCTTCATTTATGAGAAGTAACATTTTCTAAATCACAATGCATATCAAAGGAAAATCCCTATAGTTCATTTCTCCATTATAGAGATATGACATTAAAATTTATTTAACTTACCGGTCAAAAGTTTTATCTCATTTTTTCTTTTCTTAAGTTTACTTTCATACTTTATGATACAATTGACTCTCTATTTTTAAATACATCTATTACATCTTACATTAATTAATTACTTTTATGTTAAATTTATGTTACTAAATTTACGTATATTTTATATAATATTTAAAAAATTTAAATATGTATTTTTTTACTAAATTATTATTTTTCTACTTTTTTCAATTCTTTCTAAAAAAAGTTTGTAAGAAATTATGTATTAATTTACATTTTTAAGATAATTTTTTTCAATAATTTTAAAATTAAACATTTAATCAATTTAATTTACCTAACTTATGTAAAAAATTTAAAATTAAAATATTTATTACAATATTATAAATTAAATAAATTTAAAATAAATAATCTTTAAAAAATTAAAATATTTTATATAACATTTACAAAATTTAAACGTATTTTTACTCAATTATTATTTTTATACATTTTTCAATTCTTTCTAAACTTTTTAAGATAATTTATTTAAATAATTTTAAAATCAAACACTTAATCAATTTAATAAATTTAATTTAACTAGCTGATATAAAAAAATTTAAAATAAAAATAATTATTACAATATTAAAATAAATTAAAATAAATACAATAAACAATTAAAAATTAAATTATTTATTACAATATTATATATTAAATAAATTAAAATGAATAATCTTTAAAAGATCAAATATTTAAATATAACAATGCGGAGATGAATAGATATAGTCTACCTATGTATCGTTTTTGCTAACATATGGGTTTTAGTCTAGTCCTCCCATATTTTTGTATTTTCTTTCTTTTTTCTTTTTTAATAATACTTTTTTCATGTGTTGACAAATGATTGTTGTTACTTGAGCTTTCAGCATAGCTGAGATGTCAAATTGCATAGTGATGCATAACATGAAAGATTTTATTTTTTAAAAAATATAACAATAGCCGACGCAACATATTTATTTCTAAAATTATCGTCAGCCAGGCCAACGCACAACTTAAATTAGGTGTCGGTCATGGCCGATGCATAACTTAAATTAGGTGTTGATCCTGACCGATGCATTTTTTTTCTCATTCTCTTCGTGCGTCCTTTATGCGTCATACTGCTCACGAAAATCAATTTTGCGTGGGTTTGACCGATAGGAAACGCGTCCACACTAGACCGACGCAAATGTTTGGTAGCTAATCGCGTGTTTTCTTGTAGTGTGATAATTTGCTACCTATTGAAGGTTTCTCTCTACTCGAATATGTACAACTTCCTAACTTAGTTGCTAACAAACAAGTTCCTTCTAAAATTATTTTTAATGATTTGGACTTGCAAAATTGTTTTCAATTCCTTTTAGGGTTGGAGAATGTAGTGACAGTGACAATTTACACTAGTTAAGTTAGTTGACGTTGGCTGAAATGATTGCATCTCATGGTTTAAATGATGTTACTATGGGTGTTGATACTTCTGATGCAGTTGTCGCTCATAAGTCTACTCCTCTTTTAACTACTGCGTCTGATGCAGATGTTGCTCTAGAGCTTGATATTGCTCCCTTTTCAGTTGTTGCTTTGGTGAATGATGTTGTTGATCCATTGAAAAACAACTTCTTGAAAGAATGTGATATTGTTGCTAAGTATTGGAAGAGTGAAATTGATATGGAAGAATCTATTAGTGATAATGGAGATCATGTTGTTCAAACTACTAGAAGACTTGTTAAGAAGCTTGCTAGGGCAAATGAGTCTGACGTTGTTCTCTCTTCAATTGCTGCTTTGGAGAATGATGTTTTTAACTTTCTTTCAAAGTATAGGATGAATAAAACCAACAAGAAGAACTCTCTTAGTGAGAATGAAGACGATGTTTTGCAAACAATTAGAAGGTCTAAGTTTTTTAAAAAAGGTATTAAGAAAAGTCTAAGAAAAAATGATTATCTGAACTTTGGTGTTGATATGAATCTTATGTTAGTCACATAGTTTTTTTTTTGAATATTTTCCTTATAGGTTTTTACCTCCTTTTTTAGGTTTGTTTTTCCTCCATTTGTATGAGTTTTGGCTAAGTCCTCCATAGTTACTTGTTCCTTTTTTTTTATTTTTAATAAAATACTTTTTTTTTGTAATGACAAATGATCGTTGAATGCCGTGTGTCCGCCTAACTGAGATGTCAGGTTCCATAATGATGTATAACATAAAGTTTTATTAAAATAAATATAATAATTTATATATAAATTAATTGGTGCAAACTTTACTTTAATTTTCTATTTTTTTAACTTATACATAAATTTATTTTAACTTGTAAAAAATGTACTCCTTTTAAGTTTATTTAAATATATCCTAACAGGGTAGAAAAAAAGTGTTTACTAAGGTGAATTTGATCTGCATATTCAAGTTAAAAGATAGTGGAAGCAATGATTGATTTGGTTTAGAGGAAGTGAATGTGTGAGATATAAACATATATGGAAGTGGAGTTTGAGGTTGTGGAAGAAGAAATAGTAAACCACAAAACATGAGAATATAGGGGAATTAATTAAATGGGGTAATCACAGTCTGGAACAATCAAGAAAGCATTCACAAACCAAGCACGTCTCCGACAAATCACCCCATGCACAATGCATTCTGTCTCCACTTTCTCTCAAACTCCTTCATCTCATTCAAACTTTAAACCACTCTACATTCTTCTTATTATTATCATCATCATTATTAATTATTATTATTATTATTATTATTATCACAACTCATCAAATTCATGACCCCACTTGTAATACATAAATATTAGCCTTCATTACTGCTTCAAACTCCTCCTACATATATATACAAAAACTATGTGTATATATATATAATCTTATTCTTTGTATGATTTTTGCTATGTTCCAGTCCCCACTAGTGCTACTTTTTGTCAGCCTCCTTTATGCACGCCTTCTCCCTAGCGTGTTCTTTCGTGTGTGTGTATAAATATATACAAAAGAGAGAGATAGGGATTCTAGGGTACTATAACAGCAGAAGAAAGTTACTGGTTTTGAATCAATGAATCAATGTATGTTAGACAAGTTATAGTATACTTTTAAATATATTAAATATAGGTTGGTAAGACAACATAAAGTGAGAAGATTCATTTAATAAGAATCTGTATTAACTTTTATTATATTTGAATATTTATGAGACCAGACATATAGTGACAAAAGTAAAAAATTAGTGGTAAATATGAAGGTGAGTGTGAAGAGCAATAATGATTCACAAAGCTGATATAGCACACGCTTGACCTGAAACTTGTGTATCTCTCTACCAATGTATGTGTACATGTGGACGATGGAAAAAGGGTTATTATATTGAAGGTGTTATATGCAGTGGTCAATTTACCTTTTCTGTTAGTGTTGTTTTGCTTTACATTCATTTCCTACCAGCCAAATTCATTCATTCAATTCGAAGATTGCTACCTAGCTAGCTCGCTGCTGCTAAGTTTATTTATGACAGTTTATGTAAAGTCTTCATTCTTTACAATAATAATAAGAGGACACACACAGGCTTTTTTCATATCTCTGTCTGTTTTGTTTTGCTTTCCAGCTTTTAGAACTCAGTTCTAACTAAAGTTTATAAGCTATGTTTATCGAGAGTAAAATAAAGTTTAAGCTAGATCTTTAACAATAAAGTTTCACCCAGATAAAAAACAAATCAATGTATTTTTAGAAAGAAAAGAAAAGATCAATGTAGTTATGCCAGTTTTTAGATAGGTACTATTTGATGAGTCTAAGCTTAGAATGAGATTTATGAAACCAATTCTGATTTTTAAAGTGCTCAATGCATAAATTGCATATAAAACAGTTGTATAACTGTGTTATGAAAGAAATACTATATTTAACACAAGTTTTATAATAATGCATTCTTTAACACAATTCTTTTATTCTGGGTTTAAATCTATTAAAAAAAGTATATATAGTTTGATGGACTTTTTAGTGTATTTAATAAGTTTTATTTATGATTCCATAGTGGGTAAATAAATTACATCTAAAAGGAAAAAAATGACTAATGGAATGTATTAATGAGTATAGTAATAATGCTTCTCAAAAGATAACATTTTAAGTGCGATAGCACACACAAACAGTGTCCTTTTATATATAAAATTATTTATAATTAGAGTAACATCACATCAACCTTCATCATACATTAATGAAAAAGGACAATTGCTAGCTTTCTCCATCAATGATCTCTGGTATTTCTTCTAATTTTTTATACTGACTCTAAGAAGTTGACTCATTTAATTTGGGATGGAAGTTAAATAGAAAAAAAAAATAATGAAAAATTATAGATAGAGCAATAATATATGGATTTGCTCCTTTAATTGCAATGTATTTTTTTTTAATCTTTTCAACAGTTAAATAATAAAAGTCAATATAAGTATAAATTTTAGAATTAGTTGTTGTAAAAATTAAAAAACATTTATATTATGATTTGTTAACAAATAATAATTTTATACATAAGCTATTTTCTCCACATAGTGTGCATTTGCTTGGTTTGAAATTTTTGCCCTCAAATAGTTTCCTTCTTCTTTTTCTTATTATTAAAATAATAATAATATTAATAACATAAAACCCCAAAAATATGCTATTAAAAATAATAATAAACACATAACACTACAATAAAATCATTAAATATAAACTAATTTTAACATAAAAAATAATTAATTACTTACTAAACTATGTTATATAGGCTAAAAGATTTATTGATATCTAAAATAGTTTCAATGAATAGTAAAAATTTATAAACTAGTTTCTAAATTGGGTATCTAATTAGATACCAAGATTTTAACTACCAATTACTTTACATTCTAAAATTGATAGTTAAAACCTTAGTAACTAATTAGATACTAAGATTTTAGTTACCAATTACTTTACATTCTAAAATTGATAGTTAAAACCTTAGTAACTAATTAGATATCAATTTAGAAACTAGTTTAATTTTTTTTATTAATAATATCAACTACTTTATACCCATAATTTTTTAGTCTATAAAATAATATCTAATTTAATCAATATAGTAACTAATTATTGTTTATCTCTAAAATTAGTTTTTATTTAATATTATAGTGTAATGATATTAAAAATGCAATTAAATCTATAGATAAAATGATTTAGTAAAAATAGAAATGATAAATGCTAAAAATTAATGAGTGTTTATGCATTATGACTTTTCTAAATATTTTATGTAACTATTCTGAATTTGTTCATATATATATATATCACATTTTTAATTTATTTAAGGATCAAATTAAGAAAGTATTTAAGATAATAATGGTAACATAAACTAAATTGTATTTAAGACCAGTTTAATAAGTTGTATGTTTAAAAAACAAATAAAGATTTCTTTAAGGAGGAATGTAAGAAGATGATAGAAGTTTGATCTCCCTTATCACCTGTCATTTTCCCTTTCCTCTTTGGTATTCAAAGTGAGAGTGACATACCTCTCATATGTCTTTGCAAGATGGAGAAAGTTAGAAACTGTGTGTTACCTTTTGTCTCTCTATCTCTCTTTTTGCTGCCATTAAACATTGTAAAAAAGAAGGGTCAAAACCATTTTCTTCATGCACTTCTTTTGCAGGCACAATCCATAATTTTTCCCACCCAAAATCATGAAAACCCCATTTACTATTGGTGGGGTCATGGCTTGTGACTAACAACTTTTTCTTTTCTTGGAGGGTAATATTGTGTACTTTCTAGGGATTTCTTGATTTGCAATTTTCTATGATCACCTTCCTCTTTAGTCACCATTCTCTTCAATCTCTATTTTTTTAATAAAAAAAATGCACTATTATGTTCAACACAATTATTGACATGATGTGATTATAGTGAGGTATTATCCACCAGAAAATTTAACCTTGACTATCACTAACTTCTCTATTAGCCTTTCATAAAAAAAATGAATCTTTTTTTGAAATTTAATTTAATTTATACATATAAAATTTAGAAAAAAAAAATGAAAAATGTAATTTTAATTTTTTATATTTTCTTTTAAAAACATACTTACGAAGAAGTAGATCCCAACCTTTCCCATAAACTTTGATTACATCTAGCTAACTATAATACTATCTAAAGTAGTTAGTAGATAAAACTTTAGTAGCTAATTAGATACTAATTTAGAAATTAGTTTATAAATTTTATTAATAATAGAAACTACTTTAGATATCAATAATTTTTTTAGTTTCTAAAATAATATAATCTATATAAATGATTTATAGATGGGAGAACGTGAAAAACTTCTATAAATGATATATATATATATATATATATCTTGGTAGCTAATATAGAATTTACTTTACTAATAATTTTTTAGTCTCTAAAATAATATCTAATTTAGCCAATATAAATTATTTATAATGAGAGAATGTGAAAAACTTCTAATTTAGCCAAAACACACACACACACACATATATATATATATATATATATATATATATATATCATAATTATGTAGAAAATGAAGCTTTGATGCCTCCAAATCTGTGAAGAAAGCTTGATGCATGTGTTGTTGTGTTTGGGGTTTAGTTCTAGGTTGTTTAGAATTTGTAAAGTTCATTCTTAAACCAATGCACAGCTGAATCAATCTGTTTTGAAAAAGAAAAGTGTTTTTTTAAGCCAAGTGAAAAACAATCGGTTGATTTCTCGGTTTAGTCGGTTGTTTTACACCCAACTTGTTTGAGGGTTTTCAAAACTGTTTTTGACTTGGTTGACTAATTGTCAAAACCAATTCAATCGGTTAAAACGAAATTTCAATCGGTTGAGTTTTGAATTTTTAATAGCTTTTCAAAAACCTGTTAAATCTGTTTTCAGTTGATTTGAATCTGTTTTGACTCGTGTTTAACTGCCTAAAATGGCTAGATTGAAGAGTTATAAAACTGGTTACCCTCCATATTTGGAAACACACAGAAAGTGAGATTAAGAAACATTTTGAGGAAGATTCAATTCAAGCTTTGCTAGATTGCTTAAGGCTGAGCAATTGGTTCAAAAAGTGAATTAAGAGCTCTGTGATTTCCTGAATACCAGGTGTAGTCTGTTCCTTCTATACTTTTAATTATTTTTAATATTGTATTCTTGTGAAACTATAAATCTGTAAGGTCAGAGAGTGTTCTGATTTGTGTGAAAAGGCAAAGAGGGTGTGTGTTCTTGTGGGATCAAGATCACCTCTTTGTAGTGTTGTGTAATTGTAATCTGTTGTTGGTTTCTTAGTGAATACCCAATGGTTTTCTGGGGATTGGATGTAGCTCTGGTAAGGACTGAACCAATATAATTGATTGTGTGATCTTTGTAAAATTAGACATGATTATGAACGCATACATTCATGTTCACATATAGATCTTATCACATCATGATTCTCACACATATTCATACAATCAAGAAGGAATAGGCACTTACCTTGATCCTTAGTGATCGTACTTTAGCAGTTACTTTATCTCCTTTGTCCCAATCTATCTCTTAGTAATTTCGTTCTTGTCACACACTTTCTTGATGGCTAACAGCGAGACAACTATAATTTGCAGAGACAGAACCCTATTGCTTTTAGTTCCCAATCTTCATGAGATGTAGGTTTTCATTAGCTATCATCATATATATATATATATATATATTTCTCACATTAACCAATGGGCCTTTAATTCTATTATTATTATTATTAAATCATATTCGGGCCTAAAGCTCAAACTCTAAGTCATGTGAGTCACTTTATAGAAATTAACTTACTTAATTTCTTACATTCTTCCACTTGACTCATATGAGTTATAATACTTTCATGATTTAATAATGACATAAATGCGCATTTAAAAGGCCTTACGTAAATTGGTTCTATCATCCATCAAAATCAAGGATATAGAAATAATAAGAGTCATGGCAGTTACATGTCATTTCAATCAACACATTTCCTTCCATGTAATACTATATCATTATTTCTCCTTAATATGACTTTATAATGAGAAATCCATAATAGGTTCAAACATAATGTCATTTTTCATCAATAACAACATAATTTACATGTATATACATAACGTAGAAAACATAAATTTCAGAAACTTTATTTATCAATGAGCTCAGAGTGTCAAATAAGCATTAATAACAACATTCATCATTCACTAGTAGACATAATGCCCATATTTACAACATAACCATGTTTTAGGTGGTAACCCTTTTGTTAAAGGGTCAGCAATCATAAGATCAGTGCTAATATGTTTTATTGACACTCTGTTTCTGAACTTCTTCTTTAACGACAAAGTATTTCAATTCAATATGTTTAGCATATTTGGAATACTTGTCGTTTTTAGAAAAGAAGACAGTTGCGGAGTTATCATAATAAATTCTTAGTGGCTTGACAATATTGTCAACAATTCCAAATCCTGAAATAAAATTCTGCAACCAATTAGTCTAAACTATGGCCTCAAAGCATGCCACAAATTCAGCCTCCATGGTGGATGCAGCAATGACTGTCTGCTTCGCACTTTTCCATTCGCTCTTCCGGCTAAAAGATACACATAACCAAATGTAGACTTTCGTGTATCCACACAACCAGCAAAATATGAATCTGTATATCCAATCACCTCAAGATGATCAGATCTTTTATAAGTAAGCATGTGATCCTTCGTTCCTTGTAAGTATCTTAAAATTTTCTTTGCAGATTTCCAATGATCTAATTTTGGATTACTCTGGTATCTACCAAGCATACCAACTGCAAAACTAATATCTGGTCGTGTACAAGTTTGAGCATACATTAAACTCCCAACAATAGATGTGTAAGGTATATTCTCCATCTGTTTCTGTTCCCAATCATTCTTTGGACATTGCATGAGACTAAATTTGTCTCCTTTTTGTATTGGAACAAGAGATGTTGAACATTTATCCATTCTAAATCTCTCTAAAACTTTATTAATATATGCTTTCTGAGACAAACCTAACATTCCTTGTGATCTATCACGAAATATTTCAATTCCTATCACATAGTATGTCTCACCCATATAAAAAGTATCCATCAAGTCTAAATAAAATCCAGTGTCGAGGATTAAACGATAAGTCTCGACAACTTCCACTAGAACCTTCTCTCTATTCCCCATGAAGACAAACTTTTCATTTGGCTTTATGGTTCGGGTTGAAAGAAATCCCTGCATCGTATTAGAAACATGAGTTGTGCATCCATAATCAATTCACCAAGAACTATGTGGAACTTTAGTTAAGTTTGATTCAAAACATACATAATAAGCATTATGCTTACCCTTCTTTTCGAACCAAGCCTTACGTTTCAAACAATCCTTTTGGAAATGTACAGATTTCTTACAGAAATAGCATTTGTCATTCTTCTTAATTGTTCACATAATGTATGGAGTGGTTTCCATGATTCCTCAGTATAGTCTCTTCCTGAACTAACATGTTATGCAATTCATGCATATTCCACTTATCTTTCATAGTGTTATAGTTCATCTCGAAAGGACCATACTTAGACGGTAAAGAGTTCAAGATGAATTGTACAAGAAAATTCTCATCCATTGTCATTCCAAGAGACATAAGTCTTGCCGCAATATAAGTCATTTCAATGACATGTTTGTGCATAGTATGAGAACCATCAAATTTCATGGTGGTTAATGTACTCATTAATGTCCCAGCAAGAGACTTATCAACTGTTTGAGAGCGCACTTCCACAAACTTCATGAATTCTTTTGCATTCTCGGTTTTAGGAAGAGCAGACTTGATATTGATTGCTATGCTCATTCGCATAAACATCAGGCTAAGTTGGTTTGACTTTTCTCAAGCCCTATAATGAGCTTTCTCCTCATGCTACTTTCATCAGTAATAGTAGTAGGTTTCTCGATTCGAATGGCCAAATCAAGATCCCATACACATAGGTGAAATTGGACTTGTTCACTCTAGTCAGAAAAATTTAGACCATTAAAGACTGGAACAGACGTAGCTTGTGAATGTAAGGCTACAGGAACATATACTGCAATCACACATGTTTAACATTAATACTTCGAGTCATAAACTAAACATATAATACAGATTCAGAAAACATTATATGTATATTAACGTTCTCCTTTGGGAGATTCATTAATACACAAAACTTAATGATGCTAATAGTATTAACTTTATTTGGCAAGATATATGCATTAACTGGAAACACTTGTTATCTTTGGATATACAAGCAAAACTAATAACACATACTCACTACCAACAATCATATCCATTAATTATAAGGACAACTAGTCAACCTTTGGGTTATCCAAAAATGTCTTATAATAATAATTTCCATTTACCCATATATAAATAATTTAGCATCCATTCTATAGGTAATTGAAATAAAATTTATCAGTAATCTGGAATTAAATAAAACTTAAATATTTGATCACTTTGGTGATTAACAAATCTATCATACAAATAATTCCAGAAATTATATCATTAATTGAAATAAATGTTGATACAAGAGTGATCAAAGGCTTTAAAGAATCCAATCCAAGTGTTTGATGCAAGGATGAAGTTGTTGTTGTGTTTAAGGCAGGATCTGGGTAGTTTAAATATGTAATTCACTCTTTGTTGAATCTAAAGCTAATGTGTTTTAAAACCTTTTTGAGTTTAAAGTGTTTTTCAAACTAAGTGAAAAACAACCTGTTGTTTTGTCGAAACAACCGATTGTTTTACTCTTAGGTG
>Ga0123342_1005480_pt1 | contig 18353 bp, 8 predicted proteins | sample Turbeawhitnodule_FD_89960 | JGI IMG/M metagenome (GOLD analysis project Ga0123342, IMG submission 89960) | Root nodule microbial communities of legume samples collected from Mexico - Turtle bean Mexico white nodule | ecosystem: Host-associated > Plants > Roots > Nodule | place: Mexico: Nepantla...
AAAAAGATTCAATTAAAAATATTTTCCGGGAATATCTACTTTCCCGGAGAAATGGATAAGATATCCCGACACAGTGCCATGTTGATACCACCGAGAACGGTAAAAAAAAATTCAAAAGGATCATTGTGAGACCATCTAAAGGATAAAAACTTAAAAATATATCAACACAAGATTTTTATACTAGTTTACACGAGTTACGTCAAATTCTCTCTTAAGTCAAGCTTACCAAGATCCAACAATTAAAACTTTTATTATAAATGAAACTACACTTAGTTATCTTTTGTCAATCTACCTCTAAGACTGAAAACAAGTATTCTTTGCTTCCATACCATAAAAAAAAAAAAAAAAAGTTTTCCTTACCTATATAACAAAAGTTTGTTAAAATGACATATTTTCCTATTTATAAAATTGAGCGTTTGACACTATTTACAATATTTAAGTTTAATTTAAGCAAGTGATTTAATACTAAATATATTTTGTTTTCAAATATAAAGCTCAAATTACTTACAACTTTAATTACTCTTTAACGAGTCATTAATTGATTGAACAAATTGAAGGATAATCTATTACATGATAAGAACAACACTTTAGAAGGTTTTAATACATGTAACTATAATTATGCAAAGAAAAATACATGTGAGAAAGTACATAACTAACACAGATTAATCCAATTATTTATTCATATTTGTTATCATAAATTTCTCTCCACTAATTTTATATTTCTAGACATTTATAAATAAACAAAACCATAGATCTTTGGAACTAGATAATGAAAGACAAATATCAAAACAATAAAAAACCTAAATCACAAAATTGAGAAATGAACTTTGAAGAGGAAAGTGTGCACACGAAGAGAGTGTGTGGTGCGAATAAGAGTAGAGAGAGTTTGCAAAAGCAAAAATATTGAATACAAGTGAGTGGAAGGTGCAATTGGGTGTGAGCAAGCAAATAATGTGTTCAGAGTGGAGAATCTAGAATTTCACATTCCTTCTTTTATTAATATATTTGAAATTATACTATTTTACTTAATTGAAATATCCTATATAAATTCTTAAATTTTAATTGTTTTATCCAAACAATTCATTTTACTTTAAGGAAATTTGAATTCATCATATAACTGAATTATCATTTTAAATTATGTCATTAACATTTCAACTTCATCGAAATAGGGATATTGAATATCAAACACTTTCAATTGAAAATAGGCACTTATAAAAATTCGGTCTACAAAATAATAACGTATATACTTCCAATCTAATAAATACACTTCACATGTCTAGAAACTTTTTCTTTCTCATATAATATTTAATTGATAAGAATTTTGTCTCTGATGCAAAATAATCTTTTACATTTTTGTTGGACCGACATAGAAGGAGGTTTTTTTATGTCAATTATTACATCATTGAGCATAAAATGAACTTTCTATTTCAGTTTCTAAACAATCAACTAGAAATATTATGCCTCACTTTCCACATTTGGGCCCACTCTTTTATAGTGTCCTTAATGTTTGTTTGCATTTGGGCCCATTTCATTTTCTTCCTTATCCTCATTCTATCTACAATTAGATAGCACTTTATTTTAATAATTTTATTTATGACATAACTGTATAATATAAGTTAATAATATATTAGTTTCAACATCCAATTTCGATTAGATAATTAAAAATATTAAATAAAATAAAAAGTAGCATATAATTGACATTTCTAAAATTTTCAATCAAACTCGACACTGCATATATTAAGAATACTCACACACTTCACTTATTTAAATAAGAATATTTTCAAATTTTCATTTTAAGTATAAATATATAAATAATTCACTTACAATAAAAATCAAGCTGCCCTTTTTAAATAATTTATCGAAACAAAATATTTAGAAATAATAAATATTAAATTTTAAACATTTGAAATTCTTAAAAATTTTAAAACTTCTAAATCCATGTAAATTTTGAACATAGAATGAAGAAGGAATGTGCAGCATGGGTAGCTCTGGGAGCCATACACGTGTAACAGATTACGCCACCCTATAAATATCGTTTACTCTTCCACCCCTGCTCTCCATTCTTTGAAATTAATTCCCCCCATACCTCACTGCTTCACTTTCAATGTCGCCGTCTTCCGCCGACCACGGCGAAGAACACCGCTACTCCCGGCTAGAAATCAACGGCTTCGCCAATGAACCCGACGAAATGGCCGCTCCTTCCACGGCATCGTCGACGCTCGGCTCCATCGTCGACGCGGTCCCGGCAAACGAGCGGGAGAAGCTCCGGAGAATCCTCGTCGCTTCCGCAAAGGGTTTCTCAATCGGCGCCGGCATCAAGGGCGGCCTCGCTATCTTCGCGATCTTGGCGCGGTGGACGCGGAAAAAGTCGCCAAGGTAAGAAAAACTAGCAACATACACAGTTTTCTTTCAAGCGCTTTGTGGGTAACTGTGCGATTCGTTCGTTCAGGAAGGGGATTGTGGTGACGAACAACAGTGCAATTGTCGCGGCTCTGAAGGAAACATTGAGATACGGCCTTTTCCTTGGAACCTTCGCCGGAACGTTCGTGTCCACCGACGAGGTTATCGGTGCTCTCGCTGGTCACCGTAGGCATGTTTTCATTCTCTCTTACTAAAATGCGCGTAGCACTCTAACGATGTAGGTTTCTGTAGAACTGATTCAAAACTTGGTGTTACGAATGTTGCATGTTACTGGTTGGTAATTGTGATTTGAGTCACGTAATTGAATTGAGCTCCGTTTGGATAAAGTTTCTACTAAGCACTTACTCATTGTAAATTATAATCAACTTATCTACTTTGTTAAGTTATATGAGAGAACTTTTATGAACTTTGAAGTGCATGAGTTGGTTTTATTTTATGGAAAAAAGTTTTATTTGTTTATTTTCCCCCGTTTAGTTCTTTAAAGCAGGGTGTTAGTGTGTTGTTCTCTAGAGTAGTTGTTGTTTGGTTTTGTGGAGTGGGAGTGGTGATGATTGAGTTTTTGTTGTGGTTCAGGACAGCGAGGTGGAGGGCTCTGGTAGCAGGGGCAGTGGCCGGCTCTTCGATGCTTCTGACAGGGTTAGAAGATCAGCACACGAGTTTGGCGATTTACATTCTCATGCGTGCTGCTGTCTTGGCGTCTCGTTGTGGGATTAAGAGCAAACGGTTTGGAAAATTTTTTAAGCCTCTCACGTGGAAGCACGGTGACATTTTCCTCATGTGTCTCTCCTCCTCACAGATATTGTATGTGATCATGTTAATTACCCTTTCTCTATTTTTTTGGTTAATTTTTACTGAGGAAATATTCTGTCATTACTTTTTTGAAATGGCTGTCCCTGTTTATTCTTTTTTTTAGCTTAGTATCACCTTTGAATATGTCATCTAGTCTTTCAAATTTTATGGCCTGGTTTTGTGATTTCTGTAACATAGTCTGTGTTTGACTTGTTTAACACAGTTTAAGGTCGTTGGATTGTGTGGATGGATCCGCGTTGGTTTGTTCAGTTCATTGATAAAGCATGTCTGTACTTAGGTACAAGTGTGAAGTATTATTTTTATTATATAAAAATGGTTATATGCACACTCCGGGAAAACCTGTTCCTGTCCGAGTAACTAATTTGTATAATGTGAGGGCTGAGTAGTTGACTCAGTGGGCCCTAGCTGTATATGGACATTGATTTGAATGCTCAACAATTTTTTGACTAGTAATCAGTTTTGTGACTAGATAGTCATGCTTTGTGCTTAGGGAGACTGAAGGTGCGGGGTTACCTTGTCTAGTTGTCTTACAATTGGGATATATATATGCACAATGCTAGTTAGAAACCATATAATACATGTTATCCTATAGTAGTCTGGTAAATAAGATGTTATTCGATAAATATAAACGAAATAATGAAAGGAACTGAAAAGAATTCATACTGATAAACCTGTTACTCATCTTAAAACTCCCCTGGATAACCCTTGAGATTTATGTCATGTAGTTTAGATGACGCATTACTTTTGATATTGTAGAAAACGTTGGATGCCACTTAAATTGATGTAAATGAAAATGTCTCCTTTTACAGCTACGATTGTGTCCATACAGATACACCCTTGATAGTTTCTTTTCTGAGCTATGCTGCTGCAAATTAGACTCTTTGTATCCTTCTTGCCCTCTCCCTACTTTTATGTTTTAATAGTGTTTGGATTTTCTTTTTCCAAAACGGATGAATGATAATGGACAATATTTTGGTTTCAGGTCTGCTTATATATTAAAGCAAGACAGTTTACCAGCTACATATAAATCCTTTCTCAATAAACATGGTGGAAAGGATCCAGTTATCTTACAAGGTGTAAAAGATATAGCCAGTGGCAAGCCTTTCACTAATTTGGGTGCAATTGAGAAATACTACAAGACCATGGGTGTCGATGTGAAATTAAAACCGGATATGAAAGTCCCATGCTCGGTATGAAATACAGAATATTGTGATTTTTTCCTATCTTTCTCTATCAATTGTTTTAATAAGAAAACTTAGTTTTTTAGCATCATGTTCATGATGAAATTTGTAGTTAAATTTGATTGCACCATAACAGTAATGTCAACTTCTTCATTGGGATTGAATTGTAGGATTATGTATCTTACGACAAATGCTAACTCATTTAATTTGTGAATACAAAATAAACTGGATTTAATAAATGTCTGCTCCTTGGTGAAAATATGTAGTTTTTCTTTTCTTTTCTCTTCTGGGTTGTGTTCAACTTTACCTTCCTGTCACCTGATGCGTTATATTGAGCCATGCATTCTGTAATTTTACTTTGAAACATGTCTTCTAGATCTGTTCAAAATTTAATAATTAGCCATGATAGAAATTGTGATTGAGGTCTCTTCTTCTGGCATTTAAAACCAATGATACTTTGCAGATTGTACATGGGAATCAATCATGCACTGGACATATCTTCACTTTTCTCCTTCAAGCTTATCAAAGAGCACTACCTGTTTATCTTCCAGTTTATCTGATACCTGCACTTATAGTTCATAGAAAAGGACTTTTAAAAAGGTGATGATCTAAAAGGAATACACTGCAACCGATTTACTCTTTACCTGATCCTATGCCGTACTTTTACAAAACATGTTATATCAGGATTAAATTTCCGAGACCTATGATAAGTTTTATTGTACATAGCTTTTTGAAGTGAGTATATTATCAGTGGCACATGTGCTAGTTTTTTTCATGAAAACGAGTGCTAGCAACACTCTTCATAGTTGGTTGAAATTTATTGAAAACTACAAAATCAGGATAGAGAGGCATTAAATGAGAAGTGGGACTCTCCAATAAAATTTTAGTCAATAATTGTAGTTCAAAAGAGGCTGTTGTCTCTTGGCACAATATAAAGATCATACTGTGTCATGTAGTTATGACAGATTTAATGAGATTATATTGTTTTGCTCTTATTCCCATTATTAAAATGTGCAGGCCCAGCACAATATTAGCCAAGGGTCTTTTTGGCACAGCGAGATCAAGCTTGTTTCTGTCTGTGTATTGCGCTTCTGCTTGGTAAGCATCAAAAAGCTTGTTCGTGCACTACTATATTGTTATTGGTAGTCTTACTACTAAATTTGCTAGTTGAGTTTGATATTTCCAATCATGCTGCCCATGTGGGATATAAGTAGAGCTGTCAGATTGGGCTTGGCCTGATGGACAGACCTGAAAAGTTCAGAAAATGTGTAAGTCCAGTTTAAAAGAATTGTGGCCTAAATTGAATCGGGCCATAGTTTTTGCCAGTCCATAGGCTTGTGGTTCAGCCAGTTTTCTAAAATAATAATTATACCTAAAAGAAAATAGAAGTATTACAGTAAAAATATTAAAAAAGTTTTTCTATTAAAAATTTACATGTACTACAATTTATATAAAAATTAAAATTAATTTTATTAATATGACCTTATTTTTTAAGTACATATTTTATTTTTAATATTTAAAACTATTTTTTTCATTTTTAACTTTTTTCAAAATGGGTCAAAATGGTTTGACATAAGGCCAGTTTGAACCTAAAAATTGCAGTCCCTTTAGAATATGGGCTTGGCAGGGCAACATGTTTTGCCACCTCTAGATATGAGGGTCAACATGCTCGCATAAAAGTTTTAGTTGAGTTGTACAAGTTTATTTTAAATACAATTACCGATATATAAAAGGCTCTGTATGTAGTTCTGATAAAACAAACAGATTCATCTGCATAATGGTGAAGCATATACCACCATCTAATCAATATGGCAGTTTGTCCATTGTTTTTATTCAAAAGATTTTCTATCACTGCTGTACACCAGCTTCAATTAGTTATATGGTTCTGTTGAGAGATGAAATGAGAACACCTGGTTTTAAATACTTGTTTTCTTTCTTATGTACAAGTGTTTGTCTGTGCTAGTAGAGAAGTTTTGTAAATGTAAAACCATTACGTCCAATACGTAGCAATTGGATTCTAACACCCCCACCATGCTCTCCAGCCTCAACACTCACATGGGCTTGCTGTTCACTAGGCCCAGGCAAACATTACAATGCTGGTGTCACCACCCCTACTGCTCGGTTGCAGTTTGAGAGACGTGGTGGAAGGCTTTGATACAAGTTGATAAGAATCTTGGGGAAACCACACTACAAATGCAAGCTGCTGTTGTAGTAGAAGTGCCCAAAGCCTTATGAACCGCATTAGAATCCCATGTCCAATGTGAGACTCAAATTCCATACCTTGCAATTGGATCTTAACTCATTGTGTTTCTTTCTCAAATGGTTCATGATTGATACCATGTTATGAACCATCTAATCACCTATTAATTTGCTGATAGCCCAACATCAAGTGTACATTTCTAATATGGTTAAAATACTTTTTTATAGTAAGATTTTAACAAGCTTCCTTCCTTAAAACAGCTTTTAGGGCTCATTTCTAATATCGTATCAAATCCTCTATAATCAAGTGGTCTAAAATGTTCATCCTTGTTGCTATACCTCTAATAAAAAGTTGAATTTCAGCAAAGGTAAGTGGGTCGTTGTATCATCCACGATTCAAACAATTAGGGCTTTTGCGTTTGGGTGTGTTATATATTGTAAAATCATTCATGATTCTGTAGTAAATAGCTCAAGCTTTTGCATTTAGTAGCCTTTTCTTTTTCTTATTCTTCTTTGCTTGGGCTCATTATTTATTTACTTAAACGACATGATTTTTTCATAAATGTAAAACTGATATGTATGATACAAATGACTCTGTTCTTCAGGATGTGGACATGCTTTCTTTTCAGGATTTTCAAAAGATGTAACATTCCAATGGTGGCCATGGGAACGGTATGTTACTAACTGCATCCATTTTTTTTTATGACTGATTGAAGGTATTTCTAATTGTATTATTTCTTGGAAACAGTATGTAATTTCAATTGCATTAACACTTTATATGTTAAAGTTGAACTTTGCATTATCGTGCAGTTTCCAACTGGCCTTGCATTGGCCATTGAGAAGAAAAGCAGGCGAATAGAAATATCGTTGTACTGCCTTGCCCGGGCCATTGAGAGTTTCTTTACATGTGTAGCTGATGCAGGATATCTGCCACAATCAAGAAGGATCAAGAGGGCTGATGTGGTGGTTTTCAGTTTGTCAACAGCCATCATAATGCATTGTTATGCAGAGGAGAGGGAAGTGTTTAGATCCAAATACTTGAATGTCCTCGATTGGGTATTTGGTGTACCTCCTCCTCCATGTGAAACCCCACGATGCAGAGATAGGTAGGTGCAATGCAAGTTCTAGCCATGGTTTTTTATCTTTAAAAACTGCCCTTGTCTTCATTTTGCTTTCAAAATTTCATTGGTGGCCTGCACCCTTAATTGTGATCCAGTAAACTCATTCTAACGCATTATTTCCACCGCATTGTTTATTATTGGGTATAATTCATGTGTTCCTGAATAATAAATGAATAATACATATATCATTTATCGGAACTCATGTGATTTTTACTCAATAATAATGTATTGGAAACAGTGTGTTCGAAAGTATTCTCTTCATATCAAAGTAAGTGACGTGTTAATTTAGTAAAATCAAAGAGTCACGATTTAGGATTTTAATAAACATTTAATATTTTATTCCAAATTTATAAATTATTAATATGGTAAAAATAGTCCTTGTCACAGAATAATTATAAATTATAAAGATAAATTAGGAAATTTGTTCAACTTATTAATTTATTAGTTTTAATATTTGTAAAACCTTTTACGTCACTTATTTTGAAAAGAAGGGAGTATATTGATTGTTTGTATGTTTCATTGGTGGGTTGAATTGGATCCTTGTCATTCAGAAGACACTTGTTGCAGAGAATGCGTTATTTTGGTTATTGACACGGTATTGGCTGGTTAAAGTTTCTCACATTTTGTTTATTTATTTGAAACCCTGGAGGGTGGCAACATATGTGTAATTTTGTATTCTTAGGTATTTTGTGAAGTAGTTTTATTTTATAACACTAAATTCTTTTATAAATTTACTAGTCAGGCACTTGGCACTAAAATTTTGCCTTGTAGACAACATAAGAAAAACTTGGAATTGGTAAGATTCCAAATTTTCTGCCATCTCTCAGTATACAACATCATAGCTCCATAATATTTACACTTTCACTTTGAAGATGGATCTACTTTGAAGATGGGTCTTCAGTATCCAGGAGACTAAAACAACAATTAAAATACTTAGTAGAGTAATAGTTGCATGCACCTAACTATTTAATTATGAATTTGAGTACTTTTATGATTTCCTTCACAAATATAGTCATTATCCAACCCAATTTCTCCCATCCTCATGAGATAATCATGTAATGCAGCTCATTCATAAATAGTCATTATCCACCCAAATTTATCCTCATGAGATAATCATGTAATGTAGCTCGTTCAGAAATAGTCATTATCCACCCTAATTTCTCCCATCTTGGTAATAGAGTATGAATATTTCCTACATAAAAGTAGGAAAATGTTTTATTAATTCCCTCCGCTGCTCACTTGGTTGGAATTGTCAATGTGCAAAGGACATTATTGTAAATGTTGTACATGGTGATGTGGTAGGGTCAATTTTGTAAATGAAATACAATATTTGAGAATTTATGCACGGAAAGGTTTTCGAGTAGGGTTAGAATGAATTTGCCCTTGAAAACGGTGGTGTTTGACCTAAATCGATGTAAAGGCTAATTTATGCGAGGGTAGACAAACATACAGAACACATGGTACTGCACAAGAAAACAACGGTTTTAGTGAAAATCGATGTAAGTGTTAGTTTATGCGAGGGTAGAATGGTGATTTCAGAGTTTTTATTTGTTATGAAAGCGGGAGAATTTGGGGCGAAATCCTCCAAAGAAGGAAATAGTCGTCGGTGGTGAAAGAAGGGTACGTCCGTGGGAGTGAGGGAAGAAACTGTAGAAGGTGTCATTCAATCAGATAACAAATATTGGTACCATCGTCGTCGATATTGCGGAGGGAGTGAGAATGGTAGAACCTCTAATCGAAGGTAAGAGCATATATCTGTTGTCGTATGGTCGTATGGCCTTCGACATTGAGGTAAACGCAAATCGAAATCAAACGTTGATGAATTGTTGATCTGTGCATTAATGGTTGTTTGTTGGTCCATGGTAGGATCGTGGGTGGGTGTGGGTTTGAGTTTGGGTTTGTGGCACATGTTCATGCTGTGAATAGGTAACCAGTTTTTTAAACCTGGGTAACCACTTTTCTCGTTCAATGAATGACCTTGCCATAGGTAGGGCCGTGGCCCTTTGGTGTGTTGTGGTGTGCTTTGTGTGGTTGTTTGTTGGTGCATGCTACGATTGTGGGTGAGATTGAGTTTGGTTTTGTGGCACACGTTCATCCTATGTATAGATCAGTTTTTTGAACCTGGGTAATCACATTTCCCGATCAGCGCATGACCTTGTCATGGGTAGGGCCGTCGCCCTTTGGTGTGTTGTGTTGTGCCTTGTGTGGTTGTTTGTTGGTGCATGCTACCATTGTGGGTGAGATTGGATTTGGTTTTGTGGCACATGTTCATCTTGTGAATAGTTAACCACTTTTTTGAACCTGGGTAACTACTTTTCTCGTTGAGCGCATGACCTTTCCATGGGTAGGGGTGTGACCCTTTGGTGTGTTGTGTTGTGTCTTATGTGGTTGTTTGTTGGTGCATGTTACCATTTTGGGTGGGAATGAGTTTGGGTTTGTGGCACATGTTCATGCTGTAAATAGGTAACCAATTTTTTGAACCTGGGTAATCACCTTTTCCGTTCAGTGCATGACCTTGCCATGAGTTGTAATTAATTTAACCTACATTTGAAATGTTACAGCGATTATCACTACTAACCGCTGTAAAGCACTTCACTGAAAATTTTTGCCATGTCGACACTGAAATTATTTACCATGTTATCACCACGATGCCACGTCTATGCCACTTATACAACGTCAAAAGTGTGTAGGGTGCGAAGAATGTTAATATATCAGGACTAATAAAAGTATGTCACAAATTCTAAAAAAAAATTCATATAAAGTAAAAAAAACACATTAATAGAAGACAAAAATGATGTATAAAATTTAATGAAAGTAAAATAAAAGTTACAAGTATTATACATGACGACAATGCTGACCATTGGTTAAAAACACATTGTGCTTTAGAAATAAATGACAACGTGCAATTTGAGAATGATCTGTATAACTAATGATAAAAAATGGAAATGAAGAATGGAAATAAATTATGTTTGCGTTTAATAGTTAAATTTTCAGCCATAATTATCAATTTTTTTGATGTTTTTCTTTTCTGGCAAGTGACCAACATGAAAGATAGTTTCAAACTGTCAATATTAGAAGATCAAATACTATTGTTTATTCTTATAATAGAGAAAAATTGTAATGTTAATGGAAGGAGAAAAAAAGGACCAGAAGAATAAACCTTTAAAATAAAGAAATAAAACTTAAAAAATAAATAGGGCATACCTAGGAGTGGCAAAGTTATTCGGGTTAGAATTCTCAATCCGTCCCGCATAAGAGCTGGTCCGCGGATTTGCGGGCCAATCCGCGTTTATTTTTTTTTTTAAATTAAATATTATTATTTTTTTACATTTTGTTCTTAAAAAATATCAAATTAAACCTATATATTTGTTACTATCAAATCAAATTTTTTTTTCTTCCTTTCAAACATAGTCAAACATAAAAAAATTAAACATTAAGATAAATATCAAATATCACTATTCTTCCACTTCCAAAACATTAAACATACCTAATTCTAAAATATTAAACATAAACATTAATTAAAAAACATTAAACATAAACATTATTGACATTCTTCCATTTCAATAACATTGGATGTCACCTTAGAAGAACTTTCATCCATTTTTTCATAATTATAATCTTCCCCGTCATCTGTACACATTAAAAAAATAACATTTTTTTTTACGGGTTAGCGGGTTGAAAAGGTTAGTCCGTCCCGCATCTTTTACATGCGGGTCGCGGACCAGCCCGCATGGCCGTCCCGCTTTGCCATCCCTAGGCATACTGCAAGAATTTGTATGCTGCATTTCTCTATTTTGTTGATAAACTACGGAAAATACTCATGCTTCTTTATTTGTTTCCTAAAATTTGTGCTTATGTTATAAACATCTAAACTATGAAATTGTTGAATTCAAAGAGGCATCACTATTCTATTTTAAGAGTTTCTCCTCGAGTATTAAACTTGTTATTGGTTATGCATAATTATTTTTATAATTACGAAACAATGTGTTTCTTCTCGTGTAAGAGTGGATGCTTAATTCTTAAACTTAATAAAGGCCTTTTAAATAAATGTTATGTAACCGATTTACCAAAGATCTTTTAAATAAATGTTATGTAACCGATTTACCAATGTTGGGGTTTTATGTGAAAAAATGTTAGGAAGATTCCACACTAATGAATCATGATAAAAAAATTCAAAAATACAACTTTCAACTATAAACCTTAATAAAAATGGTAAGACTCTTTTTCTTATATACTACTATTCAGATTCATTTTTATACTAAACTTGGAATCAAGCGCACATTTGAAATCCTAACAACCAAAATATTTTTTTGTGAAGTTTTATTTTCCAAAATATTTTTCTATAGTTGAGTTATTTTAAAAATACCATTTTAATCATCTTGTTTTGAAATCAATGATCATGCCTCTTCATTTCTAAATATGACTATTTGATTATTATAATTATTAAATATTTTTAAATAAAACACATCATATCTTTATTTTCAAAGAGTCACGATGAAATCTCAATTGTGGAATTTGTCATAGGTGTAATTATTCATAGTAAAGGTTATATTATGGAATAATCACAATCTTGCAGTACATTTTTTTTTTCTCGTAAAGTGCTAAAAAAAATATCATGTAGATATTCTCCTCCATTACACACATATTTTTTTCTTATTTTAAGCTTTGAATTTCTTGAACATTGAAAATACATCTGACTTCTTTTGGATAAAGTACACCCACAATCTTTTGAGATAATAATCAATGAATGATACAAAATATTTTTCTCATCTAAGGATAATATCTTTAATTCCAGTGAGAATTAAGTTTAATATATATTTCTTAATGGTAGTCACTTTAGAAAACTTCAATCTATGTTTCCTTCTTATCATACAATCACTACAAGAAAATTATTAAATAAAAAATAATTTTAGAGACAAAAAATAATTAATTATTATACTGTCTAAGTTATATACTATTTTAAAGACTAACATTTTTTTAAGTATCTAAATTAGTTTCTATTATCGATAAATAATTTTTAAATTGATATCTAATTAGTTACCAACTTTAAAATCTAATTAGTTAGTATATAAATATATTTTGGGCTTATCAGACCACCCATAAATAATAGTTTCACACACAAGTTAACAGATCTCGATGTAAGATGAGTGTGTTGGAGATTCAACATCGACTAGAGATAAAAATATTTACTAATATATAAGTGGATATAAATATTATTTTATAAGCCGATTTTATAAGGTTGAGTTGAACTTAAATTTACTTCTTAATAATTTGTTCGGATTAGACCATCCATTAATGCTTTGGTACTTCCATTTGGAGGAAAGGTTGACAACCATAAAAAGTAAAAAGACAGTCTTCCTTGTTACCTTTGCATATGGGAGGGTAGTTTGTCGCACTTCCACAATGTGGAAAATAAAAGCTACCCTTGGTTGTTTAGATTTTTTTTTATTGAGGAACACTTGTGTTGCTAGTTAACAAACTCAAGTGATTTTTTAATTAAATTACCATATGGATAACCGGATTAACCAAATAGTCTTTGTATTTAACTCTAAAAACTAGATAACTTGTACAATGAAACCTTCCGAAAATAGACAAAAAGTACCTATAAAAAGATACCAAAACATACTTAACCAATGCAACCATAATATGAAAGAGTAACTTATCTTGTATATATACAAAATTCAAGTGGTTGTTTTTTGGTATTGACATCACCTCAGATTTGGTATTCTTCGACAAGCTCAAAGTACTTAGGATCATGGTCGACTGTTTCCAGTTTTTCGTGGTTGTTCACAAATTAATATATCTATGAAAAGTACCTATATCTATTTCGTCACGTAACATGTGGAACTCATTGGTGAGGTCGGTCTACTATTGTTGTTGAACAAACTCTAGGTCTTTAGCGCGCTGCTGAATGTTCTCCCTCTGCATGACTGTAATTTTATTCTATATTGTTTCGAAATTCTTCTAAAAATGGTTCTACGTATGTATTTTGAAATTGTTCACTATATGCTTGAAGCATCTATCTCGTGGTTTGAAAAAGAAGAGATTTATTCTAACTTAAAAACCATAAATATGTGTGGTTGCGAAAAAGAAAATGTCCATGGTAGATGTTGTTACCAAAAAGAACAATGAGGTGCTCTTCAAAAATTAGTAATTCTACCCTAAATTTAACAATTTAATCCCTTATAACAACGGTCATAAAAGTGCTTTTTTTATATACATTTTCACAACAAAGATACATAGACTTGTCCGTGAAGTGAGAACCTCAAGCAATATATCTTTTTTTTTCACCCGTAAATCTCTGACATCAAACACAAAGTATCCAAGACAACGGGTACATAAATCTAAACATATTCTTAAAAAGGTTTTTAAAGCCATCGTTTTCCCTGATAACTAGGAAAATCTAATTCTAAAAACACCTTTTTAAAACCATCATTTCCCCTGCAAATTAGCACCATAAATTATTAGCAAAATTTATAGTCTCAATTTCCAAATCGTCATCATCAATATAGCTCTTGGCATGTTCTTCCCTCAAGATCCATGGCTGCTACCAAATCCAATACCACCATCAACAATCTGTTGGACGATTCCCTCACCGATATCTTCTGCAAACTCCCATGCAAATCCCTTTTCTCATGCAAGAGCGTTTCAAAGCATTGGTTGACACTGATTTCCCATCCCAATTTCCATTCCCTATACCTCACTCACCAACACACCCTCTTCAAGAAAATTCAATCCCAAGGAGAGGACCCTGATCAACCCAGTTTCATTCTGAAGCCATACAATGCCCTCGTCATAGCACCAAATATACCCTCTCTTCAACTTGGCCCTCTCGAAAACCAACTCTCTCTAACCTCCCTAGACCCAGAATTAAAACCTGCTAACATCGTACCGCAACTACGCTCTGTTTCCAAGTTTGTTTTCGCATCTTCCAACGGTTTACTCGTATACGGAAACCCTCTTCCACGTTACAAATGCATATACCACATTCGTAACCCACTTACAAAGGATTCTTTGAAACTCCCTTCTGCTCTAACTCTCTGTGACCACGCTGGGGTTCTCGTGGGTTTCATGTGCGACCCTTATTACAATCTTCAAAAAACAAACCCCAATGTATCTATCGTTTCCCCTTCTCAACGCAGGTTCAGGGTGGTTCGCATCCCTGCGTTCAGCGACACGAGGTTTGCGTTTGACGTTGAGGTTTTCTCTTCCGAGACAGGCAAATGGAAGCGGTTTCCCCTGTCGTGTCCGCAGGGTTTTGCGTGCGGTTTTTTTCTGTCGTCATCGAGCGTTGAGCATGAAGGGAAGTTGTACTTCATGGGTGGAGGGAGGGTCCTTGTGTATGACCCTTATGATGATGAACGCGTGGCTTCTGTGATTGAACTTCCACGTGGCTTTGGCGAAGCTTATAGAGGGTGCCTTGGGGTTTCTTGTGGAAGGTTGCAGTTATCTGAGTTCCCTATCTCACCCTCTAGTAACTTTGAAGCTTACAGTGGAAGAGTTTGGGAGTTGCAATGTTGTGGGAAGGGAGAAGAAAGAAGGTGGGAGCTGATGCATGAGTTTTGTCTCCCTGAGATTATTGGGCCATTCTTTCAACAGTTGAAAGGCATGGAGGTTGAAAATGTGAAGGGTTGTAGTAGGATTCTTGCTTTTCATCCCTATGTTAAGGACAGTGTGTTTCTCAAGTTTGGTGATAACATCATTTGCTGCAATTTGTTAACTTGTAGGTTTAGGGTTTGCAAATACGGTGGTCTGTCCTTGCTTTTTTATCCGGTGATCCCGATTGTGCTTCCTTGGTGGCCAACTCCGATTCCTTCACCACCTTCATTGCTTGATCCTTCTGTGTAGCTTTTTCTTTCGACCAGAGTGTGTGTTTGGAACATGTACATAGATAGAGTTCTGCCATTCTTGTTCATTTAAGAACAATGCAAATTTGAATTCACAAAATTCTTGTGTTTTTGTATGTAAATAAAGAACTAGGGATTATTACCATGTTAAATCCCTGGGAATTTGATTTCTTCAAATGTTCCCTCCGAAGCTAAATTCTTGTAAATTAATTTTAGAATAATTATATATTGACAATTTCTCTTTAAAATCCTTTTTGTTCACATAACTTTTTTTTCTATTTCTATACTTACATCAACATTTGATTTGATTATTTGATTATTTTGTAATTACTTGAAGAGTCTAAAAATTTATTTGATTTATTTCATTATTTTGTAATTATTAGAGCTGTTGTCATCAGAACAAGTTTTTTTTTTTTTTATATAACTATACATTTATAATCTCATACTATTATTTTAATAGTTTTTCATATTATTTAATTACAAATTTATTTTTTACTATATATATTTATATTTAACTTTATTATATATATTTATATTTAAATTAATTACATTAAAAGTTTTCATGTCAAAGTATCACCTTCTCATATAATAATTGTTTAGCAGTTGTTAGAGAATTTTGACTTTCTGAGTACCAAAATCATCCATGAAAGTCGCAGTGGAAAGTCTCAGGGATACGAGTTTGTCTATTTTCAGACTTTTGAGGATGTAGATGCTGTTTTCAATTCTATGAATAGTGTGGTATGAACAATTTTGATAGATTCGGTTTATTTAATAGCACTGCTCCTATTTTTCTTTTTCTCATTTTATTATATTCCTTTTTTAATATAAGAATATGAATAATTACAGCGTTTATTTTATTTTTAATATTAAATATAATTATATATAAATGATAAAAATAAAAAAAATGTAGATATAGAAGTGTGATCTTTCCGCTCATAATAAAATAATGTGAATTAAAGTTTAAAACTTTTATATTATTTAATCAATTCAAATGACTATAATTTTAAAAAGATTATGTGCAAATATAATTAGTCTTAAGTTTTAGTAGGCTTTTGCATTAACAATAAGAGTGTAATAACATTTTTTAATTCTTAAAATTTATTAAAAATATAACAATAAATTTCAAAAATAACTCATCGTTAATCTTTAATGTGATATATAGTACTCACCAAAGACTTATAAAAAAATATAAATTGATGCCAGTTTTATAATTATAACATACAATAAAAAAAATCATTAAATAAAAATTAATTTTAAATATTAAAATAATTAAATAAAAATCAATTGTATAGATCTAAAATAATTAATTACTATTGACTAAATTAACTATTTTAAATATTAACAAAATTAACATATAAAATAATTTATATTATTAATAAATAATTTTTAAATTAATATTTAATTAGTTATTTAGGTAATTAAAACTTCGATAGCTAATTATATATTAATTTAAAAATTATTTATTATAATAATATAAAATATTTTAAATATCAATTTTGTTAATATTTAAAATAGTATCTAATTTACTTAATATAGTAATTATTTTTTTTAAATTAATTTTTATTTAATGTTTTTCTTGTAATGATATAAACACCTCAATCTCTATTTTTATTAGTAAAAAAATGAGATACAACTTCTTATTTCTGTACGGAGTGTTGTTTAACAATTTGTTCCTACTAGGGAGATGAGACCTAGAGAACTATTGAAGTCTTCGTCTTCTTCCTTCGGTCGAGCAGGTTGCTAGGTGCTTGACTGTGATCCTTCTCGTCTTTGTGCTTCTCCTTCGGCTCTCAGTCTCGGGTGAACATCGAATGGGGGTACCTACGAAAGACACTCCGACGCTCAAGTCAGTAAAGCGGGTGATCGGTATTCAGGTAGGTGCACAATAATAAATGACGTACATTTCTCCTTGGAATGTGTGTTATTTATATTATTTTAATGAGCTTACCTTATTAGACCTTATTAGTGGAATGGATCACACTTATGGATGTATTACCTAATCCTTAATGACAAATTAACTTCACTGACCTTGGTTTGAACGTTAATGGATGTATGTGTCGGTTGGTCGGACCGTCCGGGACGGTTTCCCTCGTCTCAGTCAAGTTTCCATGCTCTCGACCGGACTTTTCAGACCGAATCTCGGTCTCGTCCATACCACTAAAGAATTAATTTAGAAATTGATACACATGGTAATTTTTCTTTTCTAGATAAGTATAGTTCTTTCTATGAATGAAATTTATGGAAGATATACAAATCCTTGTGAGAATTGGTAAGACATGAGATCCTCACCACTCACACAGCCTCATTTGATTCGCAAACCCTTCTCCCCGTTATACTCCTCACTTTCACTCACCCATGGCAAAAAATGAAACGTCCACATTTGTAATGTAATGCAAAACACAATATAAAAAATTATTAAATAAAAACTAGTTTTAGATATCAAAATAATTAGTTATTATGTTGACTAAATTAGATACCATTTTATAAACTAATAAATTATTGGTATCTGTAGGAACTAATTGAAGTAAATAAGAGAAGGCAAAAGGTTGTAGCAACTGATAGAACACGTAATTGCACAAAATTGCAAAACTAATCTTATTAATTTTGATTCACTCAATCATATATATATAATAATTACAATTACTGAAAGTTATAAACTAGGAATACTAACAGGCCTGTAAATTGACCATTAATGCAATATAACGGTAAAATAGTTTAAGGGTAATAAAATATGAATTAATAATAATAAAATCTGAATTAATAACCAACATCCT
>Ga0123342_1005481_pt1 | contig 18348 bp, 8 predicted proteins | sample Turbeawhitnodule_FD_89960 | JGI IMG/M metagenome (GOLD analysis project Ga0123342, IMG submission 89960) | Root nodule microbial communities of legume samples collected from Mexico - Turtle bean Mexico white nodule | ecosystem: Host-associated > Plants > Roots > Nodule | place: Mexico: Nepantla...
CTAAGGTTTCCCTCTAAGCACCTTCAACTAAAGACACTACAAAAAGAGAAAATAAATGTCCTCTAGTTCCCAAGGCTTTGAACATGCTTCTTGTAATCCTTTGAGGTGGACTTTGACCTCCATAGGCGTCCTCCATTTGTGCCTCCACCTCTTCTTGAGCTTGATGATTGGCCTCCATGTTCTCTTGGGCTTGATCTCCATCAAAAGGTTTCATCATAATATATGCCTTCTTCTTGATTATACCCGTTAGCAACCAATCTACCTTTATTCCTAGTGATCATACCATATTCATCCAATTTATTTCTAAATATCCCACTTTGTTCCAATGACATTCATGAAATCAGATTTAGGTACAAGAAACCATACATAATTTCTAATAAATTTATTCAGTTCATCATGCATGACAACAACCCAATTTTAATCCTTAAGAGCATCACATATGGTTTTAGATTCAATTTGAGAAACAAATGACATGTGTTTGCAGAAATTAGTAATAGAGTGTCAAATGCACACTCCTTTAAGTAATTGGCTATTTTAAAAATTAACAAAAGTATTTGAACTTACATTGTTTGTTTCTGATTCTTCATTTGTGATGTGAGTTGATTTTAGGATTGTTCATTTTATGGTGTGACACTTTACTTAGATTGAGATTTTAAGCAAGAATATGGTGAGAACTCTAAGAAGATCCCCACTGGACACGAACTTAACCAAGTGGTTAAGTAAGTGTGAAAGTTCACTTCACAAGAGCAAAGGAAAAGACAACTATATGGTGAACATGATGCTAGAAGGATAAGAAACCAAATAGAATTTCCGAATGGAAACAAGGAAAACCAAAAAAGAACATGATATAAAGAGTAAAAATGGAATGACAATGGAAGAATAGATGAAGGATGGAGAAAGCTTATGTGATGGATTTGAGAAGTGGAACACGCCACTTGGAGTGTGATTGACCTCCAAGATAAGTGATGATAGCCGCCACTTGAGAGCTCTCAATACTCACAAGATAAGACCTAATGCTAAGAGGAATTCAAACCCCACTAACACCTCACAATTTATGCAGAGTAACTATTCTTTTATTAATTTCAACATGTAAAATACACTAGGTAAGCCTCCTATTTATAGGTGAATGAGCCTTGGAGAACAAGCTAAAGGAGTAGGATGGGAAAAGGGAAAAAAAATGGGCAGCCTTAGGGTTTGACTAAGTCAAACCCGCATCCTAGGCTTGTCCTTCTAGAAACTAGATCAAAATGCCTTCCAAAAGGGCTAGGAACAAGCTAAAATGCTACCCACACCCCCTATTATGCTAAATGCACCTTATTCTAGCCTATCTTTGCTATTTGGACCCCTAAAGTGAGCCCAATTTATTTACAACATATTTGTATCTTATAAGAAAACCAAAAGGAAGAACTTGAGATGCTCTGGTCTTTGTCCATTTCTCCCTCTGGTCAAGTCTTCACTTGAATATTGAGATGACCTTTCATAGTGTGCATTCTTGGTCATCTTCTTGTTGTCTTGGTTTGTATCAATTTGTCATCAAACACAAGTTGACTTCTTTAATATTCTTTGATGAAGAACTTGAAGACAAATCATCATTGTCCTGCCAGGCTATGTATGCTCTTCTTGCTTTGCCTTTCTTCTCATATTTCTTGTCAGCACCTTTCTCTTTGCTCACAATGCTTGGACATTCAGCCTTGATGTGTCCCTGTTTGCCACATCCAAAACAAGTATAGTTTAAAAAATTAAAATAAGTTATTTTCTTATTATTATACCTGTTTGATGGCTGAACTTTGTCCCTGCTTTGTTTTTTCAAGAACTTTCCAAATTTCCTTGTGAGCAGGTTGAGAGTCTCACTGCAGTCACTTGAGTCTTGATCAATCTTTTGTGTTGTAGTTTTCAAAACAATGTTTTTCACATGCTTTTCTTCACTTTCTTAATCATTTAGTAGGTTTATCTCAAGCTCATGCTCTCTGAGCTTTCCAAACAAGGATGCAGTATCATGTCATTTGATTCAGAGATGGCAGTAACCTTTGGCTGCCATGAATTGTCCAAACATTTTAGGATCTTGATGTTCAACTTTTCTCTTTCAAAGACCTTGCCTAGACCAATAAAATGATTTACTATGTGAGTAAATCTCTTATGCACATCTAAGATGGTTTCACCCTTCAGCATCTTGAAAAGCTCGTGTTCTTGGATCAAGTCATGCTTCCTTGCCCTCTTTACGTCTATTGTACCTTCATGGGCCACCTCAAGGATGTCTCACATCTCATTTCCTGATCCACACTGATAAACCTTGAAAAATTCTTCTAAATTCAAAGTAGAGGTTATGATGTTCTTAGCAATACAATCATATTGAGCCTTTTTTTTTCTTCACTCTCAGACCATTGAGACCAAGGATTTTCAGTGAAAACTTTATCTTTTTCAAGCTTAGGAATCAAAGGATCATTTGTGACAACATCCCATATTCCTCTATCAATTGACTAAACAAAATTTTTCATTCTAACCTTCCAAAATTGATAAGTCAAGCCACAAAACAAAGGTAGTTTTTTGTATAGAAGCACATTCCCCAAAAAGTAGTTTTTCATCCATTTTCAAAAATATTTAGGATCGAAACTTTAGTATCTTTCAGGAACTTAGCTCATGGTGCCAATTGTTAGAACGTATGGCCAAAACAAGAGGAGGTGAATTATTTTCTCAAGATTTTCGCAAAGACTGAAAGTAGATTGAAAAGATCAGTTAAAACAATCAATTGATTTATTTGTTCAACTGGTTATTTAACAGATTAACAGTCTTGTGAAAAATATAAACCAGTTGTTTCTAAAACAACTGATTGTTTAATGCAAAACACCCATAACAATATTTAAAATAGTTTATCAAAGTAGGAAAAGAGATTCACACAAAGAGATTTATACTGGTTCACTCTTAACCCAAGAGCTACATTCAGTCCCCAGCACACCATTGTGAATTCATTAAGTAATCAAAAATAAATTACACCACAAACAAAAGAGTTTATCTTGAACCCCTCAAGAACACACAACCCTCTTAACCAAAAACACAGTTTCCATAAACACTATCTAAAACTGCTTTACACACAATACAAAACTAAAAGAAAGAATAAGAATACACCTTTGCCTTTATAAAGCTAAATAACAATAGAATAGAAAATTCAGATTCCTATTTCACAGAGAAGCAATGATCCAAGATGACAAGATTGATTCTCAAAGCTCTTTGATCTTATCTTGAAAAACGTTTTCAATGAACTCTCTTCTTGTTTTTCAAATGATCAGAAAATGGTCTTTATATAGACTTTAAAAGATGGTTAAAACAGTTTTATCATTAAATAAAATTTGTTAAAATCATTTAAAAACAATTTGCAAATCATAATAGAATTCTTTTAAAATCAGTTAATTGATTTTTAAAACAAACTTATTGTTTTCATTTTCTGTAAAAAAAACTTAACATAAAAAGCCAGTTCATTTATCAAAATATCTGACTGATTTTGCTTTACAAAAAAGACAAAAGAAAACAAATCATTTTTAAATACTTTTAAAAACCATAATTGTAATTCAATCGGTTGTTAAGTTTTTTCAACTAATTTAAAACACGAAACAACTAACTAAAATTAACAAAAATTTGGAAAACAAAACTTTCAAAAGAGATTTATAATCATACGAACTTGGATCATAACTAAATGTAAATTAACAACTCAAAATGTACTTAACTACGCACACAACAATAGATTCTTCAAGTCTTCAAGCTGAATTTGAAAATCATCAAAACATATTGTTCAACATTAACCACTCACTTTTAGGAGTAATATAATCATTAAAAAATGAACTTTTGTATTTGTAAAGAAAATGAGACTACGCATGTAAAATAATGGTTTTAAGGTGGGGGTAAAAATTTAATTGAATGTCTATGATCCAAAAGTTTCTTATAATTTTTTTAGTCAAAACTATTGAAAGTTAGTGTTATGTTATTTACTGTTTCAAATATAAATTCACAATTTCTGTATCATAATCATAATAACTATTACTTGACTACTATATGAAAAGTATAGTCTCATTAATGATACTCATTTTTATACCCTAATAATTAATTTATATAAAATTTATATCTTATTCTCATAAAGTAATGTGTATACACTTACATATCTAAATAGTCATTAAATATTTTTTTATAAAAATAAAAATAAGAAATAGAAAATGGAAAATATATGATTAACAATAGAATGTCAAAGAAAGATACATCTTCTTCTATTCGATACCATCTAACAATGAATTTTTTTTTTATGAATATGTATATATTAATTCTCATACTCCATTTAAGATATTACCATAACTATATTCATATCCAATTAATCCAAGTATTCACACACAAATTCAAATAATATCTCTTATGAATTTATTTAGCATTTACATCTAGCAATTTACCCTTAATTATACACCAAACATGTCAAATAATGTACATATCGAACATAAACATAAAATCATATTTCAATTAAATAAAATTATTTTGAAGTTTTAAGAAAAACGTGTAATCTTGTTTTTTTTTAGGAGAAGAGAATTTATTTGTGGTAGCTCTAATATAATCAAGATAAATTTCTCTACCTACATATCTATATTTCTTGTACCTAAAGAATTTTGTATTAATAAGTAGTTATCTAAAATCCAACTGTAAACAAGAGCATCAAATGTTTTTAGGTATGCAGGAAAAGATTGATTGAAAGCAAAATTTAATTAGAATGTGTAAAATTTAATTAGAATGTGCAAAATTTTATTCTAACCCCAATAGAAACTATGTTTCAAAGTCTAGGAAAAGTCACCTATTTTCCTTTGATGTTTCCCTTTGGAAAAAAAAATAGAAATGTTGTATTTGATCTTACTAAGTAGTCTAGGTTAAGAGAGGTGTCATTATTAGATGCTTCAAACAATATTTGTTTCAAACTTTTAACTCTTTGCTTGAGAAAATCACATGAAATTTAATTAATAAAACAAATTTTAAAATATTAATTAAAGAATGTATAAAAAGAATTTTAATAAGAAAAGTATGTCACGTAAAAATTTATATCCATTTTTATTTCTTTCTTTTCTTTGCTACAATCTTAAATTACGAAAATTAGTAAAGTTTTATTCACTTATAAAGAGAACACAAATATTAAACACAATTGTAGTTTAATTTAAGAAAATAAAAGATAGTTGTTCTCGCCGTTTGACTTTCACGCAGGTTGACTTGAGTGAAAAACTCTGCTTCTAACCTGTTTCCTGTGGAATCTGTTCTACACCTTCTCATTGCACTGGAATGTGGTTTCATTAAAATCGAAGGGACTTTATCTGTTGATCACACTCCGACGTTCAAGTGAGTGAGAGCTTACTAAAATCAAATAAGTCTTCAGTCTTAGTCTTGGGACTCAAGCCTCTTTTATAACTACTCTTGTAACAGTTTTCTCTCATGAGAATCTTATCTCAACTAAAAGCATAGAATAATAAAAAAAAAACCACCTGCTAACAGGGCACTACTTCAGGTGCTAACAGTAGGAAAATATTTTGCTTTACGTGGGCACCCTTACTTATGGTGATTATCTTATTTAACAACTTTATCTTTTCAACCAACAACTGTATGCATGTATTTACGTATCTTAACAACCACACACAGTTATCTGTTAGGTTAAAAAACATATTTTGTTAATAACCTTATTTTAATATATAATAAAAATATAATTTTAATTAGTCTCTAACGGGCTTACCGAAATAACTGGGCCAAAATCGTGACCCACCCTTTGGGCCCAAAAACCGAGTTGACCTACTCACGCCCGTGCACCGAGCATTTGAGCACTCGGTCCAGTACACAAGTCCCCCAGGCTCGAGCTGAGCTTGACTAAGCAAAAAGACTTTCCGAGTGCTCTGGTGGCTGACATGGCAGTTTCTCAGTGGGTTGTGTGTAGTGCGGTGCAGAAAGCGTTTATGAGGTGATGTCTCACCACACTCAATCTCAAGCGTACATGTGGTACCTCATCAACGGTGGGAAAGTGTTGCTGCTTTGCATTCCTTCAATTGCATAAACCAACGTTCGAAACGCTATTTCACCTTCACTGTTTCATTTCTAAAACCTCCAAAACCTTTGCACTCTTCTTAGCTTCCTCTCTACACCCCCTCGCACATACAAAAACCTCCATCGTCTTCGATCACTTAATACAACAGGTACTTCCTCTTTTCCATTCTCCATTAGCAATCATTCAATCATATTGATTATCTTGCCTGAGCTCATCATCATCCATCATTCATACTGCACTTACTGCAACAGGTACTTCCACTTCCTCTAGACTACCAGCCTGACCTTCTCATGCATGGTAAGCCTATGGCATAAAATATCTGGATCTATCTCGGTCATGTCTGCGAATGACCAAGCGAAAGCATCCATGTGCTTTAATATCACCTCGGTTATCTTGCCTTGCAACTCTTGACATATTAATGTGCCGAGCTTGAACTTCTTCCCTCCTATTTCCTTTTCCTGAACCTCACCAGCAGGTCCAGGTTGCCTCTCATTGGCGACTCCAACATCCACGATCTCTTCTGGCTCTCCCGCCTGAACAATGATTGAGTACGTTCCCCTTTTACTTTTCAAGCTACTCTCGTAGCACTTCCTCGTCGTCTTCTGATCATACTTGATGGTGATCACTCCTCCATCAAGAGAAGGCAACCTCATCTTCATGTGCCTCGTTGAGGCCACCGCACCCAACCTGTTCAAAGAAGGTCTCCCCAAAAGCAAATTATAAGTTGAAGAGGCATTAACTACGATGTACCTGACGTTAATCGTCCGAGCTGAGGTGCCATAAAAAAAAGTCGTCCTCAACTCGATGTATCCCTGCACTTCCACCTGATCTCCCGCAAAACCAAACAAGCAACCATCGTACGACTTTAGCTGGTCGGGAGACAACTGCAAACTATTGAATGTTGACCAAATCATCACATCAGTTGAGCTTCCATGATCAATAAGAACTCGATGTAGCTTCCTTCCCACGGTGACAACAGATATCACCACTAGATCATCCTCATGAGGAACCACGTCCTCCAAGTCAGAGCTCGTAAAACAGTGAGCAGGCTTTGGTGGATGGTCAGGTCTCCTCGCCTCCACGGTCATCACTGCTCTCGCGTATCGCTTACGCTTGGAAGTAGAACTCCTTCCTTTAGAAAATCCTCCTAAGATGGTGTTCAACTCTCCATGGACTGGTATCTCATGTGCTTGGTCCCTGGGAGCAACCTCTCCTTTCAGTTCTTTCTGGTTCGCCTCAAGGTATTCCTTCAAGAATCCATCCTTCAACAAGCTCGCCACTTGGTGACCTAGAGTTATACATCGCGCAACGGCGTGCCCAAATCCCTTGTGGAATTCGCACCAAACCTCCTTTCATGGCCCCAAATTCCTGTCAGTCTTCTAAGGGAACCTCAACTTTTCCACGGCCCCTGGCACGCTCAGCAATTCTTTGTAAGATATTCAATACTTGGGTCGAAATGTCAAGTCCTCCCTGGTCTTAGACTTGAACTCGCTTCTCCTGGTCGGGTATGGTGCACGCCTCGAGTTCGTTCTCTTCTAGGTCGAGGTTTCGTTGACCCTCAGAGGTCGGAATCGGCTACCCTCCTTGGGCTTGGTCTTCCCTGAATACGAGTTGTTGTACTTCGCGAACACAACCTCCTTCGCGTTGATATGGGCGACCGCTCGTAGTCGTATTTCGGCGAATGTCTCTACCGGATTCTTGATCAATGAGTCGTTAAATGGTCCTTCCATGATTCATTGTTCGAAGGCGTTGACCATCACAACCTCGTCATGGTTCTAGAGCTTCACTTTAAGCACCTAGAATCTATTTAAGTAATTTTTCAGAGACTCCCTTTCCCTCTGTCTCACGCTGAAGAGGTCATATAAAATTGGTGGTTTGACCTAGTTGACGGAGAATTGTTTCCTGAACAGCTTGAGAAAATGGTCGAAAGAGGTGATGTGGCCATCAGAAAGTCCATTAAACCACTACAGGGTTGTACCTGTGAATGTACCCATGAACATCTTACAATGGATAACATTTGTTCCCCTAGAAATAATCATCTGGGCATTAAACACCGTGAGATGATTTTCAGGGTCTTCTATCCCTGTGAAAATGATTTTGGGCCTGATGTAGTGTGCTAGCACAAGTTCATCCATGATCGCCTGCGAAAATGGCTTGGACGAGCTCCCATAGGCATATTCAAACCTCGCTCCCTTGTGGAGCGTTGATCACACTATTGTAGACTCTTGCGCAAGTCCTCGTTGGTCTTGCACAATTCCTCACTATTTGCTTGCGAAGCATCTATCTCCGCCATCAGTTGATCTTGCCTAGGCACTTGCTCAGCTCGAGCTTCTCCTGCTCGGCTTTAGCTTCTTGCCGGATCCGCTCCTGCTATCGCATGTACTGCTCGTTGGCTTCCTGGAGAGCTCTTACGGTGTCCATGAGTTGTTGTAAGGTGGGGACCTCACTTCCTTCAGATCCCATAGGTCCTTGTCTAGTGTTCCTCATCGCCCTGCAAGGCTTCAAACACGAATCTGGGTGGGATAAGGTTTTATCAGACCCTACGGTGGGCGCCAAATGTTCTCGCTGGTTGACTTTCTCGCCGATTGACTTGAGTGGAAAACTCCACTTCTAACATGTCTCTTCTAGAATCTGTTCTACACCTTCTTGTTACACTGGAACGTGGCTCTGTTGAAATAGAAGAGACTCTACTTGTTGATTACACTCCGACGATCAAGTCAGTGAGAGCTTACTAAAATCAAATAAGCATTCAATCTCAATCTCAGAAACAACGTACCTTTACCGGGGGACTCAAACCCCTTTTATAACTACTCTTGTAACAACTTTCTCTCATCAAAATCTTATCTCTATTGAAAACATAGAATAATAACAGAAAACCACCTACTAATAGGACACCACTTTAGGTGCTAACAGCAGGAAAATATTATGTTTTACGTGGGCACCCTTACTTACGGTGCTTCTCTTATTTAACAACTTTATCTTTTCAACCAACAACTGTATGAATGTATTTACGTATCTTAACAACCACATACACTTATCTGTTAGGTTAAAAAACATATTATGCTAATAACTTTATTTTAATATATAACAAAAATATTATTTTAATTAGTCTCTAACGGACTTACCGATATAACTGGGTCAAACTCGTAACCCACCCTTTAAACCCAACAACCAAGCTGACATACTCACATCCGTATACCGAACATCCAAGCACTTTGTCCAGTACAACCGCTATTGTAGTTATCATGTTCATAAAAAAAAAAAGGACATTGCTGCTATTGGTGTGCAAAGGTTTTTTTTGTCTGTCCACATAGTAAAAAGCAGAACAAAAAGGGTTTTTGTCAATTGATTTCATGGTTGTTCTTATAATTTGTCTTCCTTAACAAAATGTCCAAAAGATCCACAGTAAATTTCTAGTAATCTTCCTACAGATTTATATATATATATATATATATATATATATTGACAGTAATAAATAAATTTAAATTTTATTTTATTATAATTTTAGAGATATTTAAGAGTTCTTATAAAACAAAGACTTATTTTACATTATAAATATTTTATCTCTTTTTTTTGTACATGATCTTGTAAATATTAAATTTTGAAGATTCACTACTAAATATATTTCAAAACATGTTTTTTTTTTCATAACAATAATAATAATGATGAAGTTTTCTTGTGACTTTTATGTTTTAAGAAATTTAAATTTTTATTTAATTTTAGATAAGTTTCATTTTTTATGTTTTAATCCAACTAAACGTTGTCTTTAAAGTATTTATTTAAAATACCATAAAAATAATCTAATTAATTATAAAGGTGAAAATAAGCATATACAAACCTGGAAATGTGAGTGACATCACAACAAAAACAAAATCAGATATAAAAAGAACTAAAGATGAAGACAATTATAGAGTGTAACTATGTTATTTTGTGAATAGTGGATTTATAACTAAAAGTATTTCAACTCTATAATATATCTATAACTTGTGAGAATAAGAAAGATATTAAAAACTTTAGAAGAAAAAACTTAAACATTTACAATTATATATATACTTCTATGTACTAACTTCTTAGAAAATAAAAAAATAAAAGATATTTAAAAATATGGAATAATAAGTTGGTGGTGGAGGTGTTGCCATTTTCTTCTCACCTTCTTTCATTGACTTACAGAGTCTGCCAAATGTCTTATTTTTATAAAGTCTTTTGGTCAATTTCAGCAGTACTTCATTTAATAATCCAATTATTTTAGGCCACATGCCTCCCTACACACCACAAAATTCATTCCTACTTACTTAAGGCTTGGACAATTAATTCATCTTCTCAAAATGTTGAATGCTTCATTTTTTAAAAATATTTAACTATTTTCTTTATATTAAATATTTCCAAAAAGTAAGAAGAGAAAATTCAAATACCATTTTCTTAATTCTTTTACAAGTTATTGTAACAAAAATATTAGGATTTTGTGAGTTGATTATAATGATGAAGAACAGATGTTTATAAACCCTAAAGAGATAGAGTAATAAAAAAATTGAAAATATCAATTGGGTTATGTATTATATGAGTGTTCACATTATTTTAAAACATGCATGAGGAGATATCAACATCTTAAATTTATATTTATATTTTCACATATTAGTCTTAATTTTTATAAGAAGATACTTCAAGTATAAAAATTGCTCTAAAATGAATTTTGCACATTTTAATATTATTATAATTATATTTCAAAAGTTTATATGTTGATAGTTATTATGATAAAATAGTGATAATTTATAATTCTTGTGAGCAAAAAGTAGACCTCAGTAGTAAAAACATGCAGAGTTTTTAATAAGATGAAAGCTAATGTATGAATGAAAAGATATTATTTTGTATAACAGAGCATTTGGTTGGCATAAGGCGTGGACTTTTTGCTACATTTTGTTCATTCAGATCCACCAAACCAAACCAAACCAAACCCATCACACAAAATCACGTAAAGCACCCAACTCAAAAGCTTCAAACTTTTTTTTCAGTTTCCAAATTACGACACAGGGAAAGAAAAGGAAAAAGAGTTGCAAAGTTTTCTTCTTTTGTTGCTTCAAAGTGAGAGAAAAGTTTGAAACTTTCTTTCATCTGTTGAATTATTTAACTGGGATGGCGGGCGGCGGAAGTGGGAACCGGCCGCCGTGGAAGGAGGCGGCGCCGCCTCGACCCACCATCAGTCTCCCTCCAAGGGCTGCTTCCATGGAGACCCTTTTCAATGGTGGCTTCAGCCCTGGTCCCATGACTCTTCTCTCTGGCTTTCTGACTGATGGGGATGACTGCAACAAGTCCTTCTCTCAGCTCCTCGCCGGAGCCATGGCTTCTCCGGTGGCCGCCGCCGTGCACGACTCATCTGGCTTCTTTTCACCTTCTCAGGTACTATACTTCTTTCTCTCACTCATCACGTGCAAGTTCTTCTAGTGTTGCATTTTCATTTATCAAACATAGTAAGTGTAGGAAAGTTTGTTTTTTATTTTTGGTCAGACAAAATTCTGATGCAAAACTTCAGCTACTTTTAGTATGGTTAAAATTGAAGTTTGACACCTAAGTAATTGACTTTTAATGTTGACTTTTTATATGCGGATTAGTGAAGTGATTAAGTTAAAATGATTTTGATTCGGAAATGGCTTAAAATCCTCCTTGTTAGAGAGGAGTTGTAGGTAAGTGTTTCTATCTGGTTTCTGGGAATGGGCTAGGAACCTCTTCATTATAGGCAGATTGTTTTTGTCATATTTTGTATTTGTTATGTTTGTACAAATACATTTAAGATTTTACTCAACTGAGCAAGTCTGAGAAATTCGTGTCAAGGCCATGTTTGGATAAATTTCTTTATAAGCATTCACGAAGGGATAAAATAATAAGAAAAAATTAAGTGGGTTTCTCTCTTAAGCTAAAATTAGCTTTTTGCATAGTTTAAAATAAACTTTTGGAGATGTTAAATGAGAAAGTTTTACAAGTTAGTTTAGAGGAGAAGTTTTTTTTTCCCTTATTCTCTTCTATAAGGGTTTTATATAGAAGTTTATCTATAAGGTGGTAATGGTGACTATAACCCTTTGGTTAGATTCATGGAATCTAATCTATTACAATGAATGTAGAGTTATTATTATTATATATAGTTATAATTTCTTTCCTTTAATTTGAGGGTGAGATTTGTTTTTAGGGGGATTCTTAGAAGGGTATCTTTTTTTTTCTTTTACTGGAATGGGGTCTTCGTCAAAATTATTGTATTTTGTAATGGTAATGGGCAAGTTATGATACACAAATAAAAGTTTCTGGGGAGGAACTGTATTCTAGTTACAGATCAATATAAGTTGGAAACTATAATCATATACAGTGCTTGATATTGTTATTTCTAGTACATAATTAAAACGAAATTAAAATAAATTAGTGGATATGTCTGAAATATTTTGTGGACATGTTTGAACATGTCAATCACATGAGGCCAATTTTCTACCCCTTTGTTAAGGATTGTCCAAGTTTACAACATGTGTCGTCCTCATTTTGTAGCATATTGACTCCTTCAATCTTTCAACTTTTCACATTTATTGCTGGCCTATTTTTTAACTTTTACGTTGAAATTGACAGGTGGGTCCATGGGCAAACCCAGTTGCTTATTATAAACAAAGAGTGGTATTGCAAAACAATTGGATTTGAATTTTTAAAGTTTTAAAATAGTTATATAAAGGTACATGTTCTCAAGTAAAGATTCAATTGTGGTGACTTGATGAAGAAACCTCATGTACATGTTTGTGTTGGCTTCTGTTATAACTTTTCTATTTTGGAGATCAGATGGAGTTTCTTTATACTTCTATTTTAACCAAGTGAGTGTTAGTCTAAAGACAATCATTTACCCATTTAAGGTGGAAAACAATTCATTGTTTTTGCACAAACTTCCATTGATTATGTCATAACTCTAAATACAAGTTTTTCTGTACCTCAATTCCTTTTAAGGAACACAGTAAAGGACCAGCATATTTATTATATACCAATACAATCAGTTTTAGACAGTAGGTTTTATAAGCTATCATAGTATGATATGTCTATTCTCCAAGATTCAAGATGGAAACAGTACAAGCATGGTTCATTATGTTTGTTAAGGTGTTACACTCGGTGGATGCTTGGATTCACGTTGAATAGTCCAAAATCACTTCAAAATATCAGCTAATGTGATTAGATATTCAAAACTGATTTTGGTTGACCTGAGTTTTATTTCTAACTTCTATAATGAAAACATCTAAACTTAAATCACTTAATTTCAAAATCAATTTTATATAAGCTCTCCTAAAAACACTCATCTTCACGTTGAATCACTCAGCAGGAGCTCCAAACTGATCTCCTAACCAGATGCTTAGGCTTAGGTCCACTCTAAATTTTACAATAATATTTATAATACCATCAAGTTGTATTGAGGTCCTAGCACAGATAATACTTAATAGAATACATAGATTGGACCCTTGAACCAATTGTTATTCAAAATTTGAATGCTACTTCGATTATATCAAATATCTAAATGTACATGATGATGAAAATTTGATGTTTGCATGACGTTTACAAAAGCATGCATCCACTCCTTATTCTTCTGACAACCCCATTTTTGATACATGTAGGTGTCATTTGGAATGACACACCAGCAGGCCATAGCCCAAGTTTCAGTGCAGGCTTCACAAGCTAACTCAAACATGAATATCCACCCTGAACATTCAATGTCTGTATCAGTATCATCACCTACCTCATTCACACAGGTTCCTGCAGCTACTTCCAATACCAAACAACAGCTCATTCCACCCTTAACTGCAGACTCTCGGGCCACAATGACCGAATTCGCTCATCATTCTCACTCTGAACAAAAATTGCAATCTTCATCACTGAATGTTGATAAGCCTGCAGATGATGGCCACAACTGGAGGAAGTATGGACAGAAACAGGTGAAGGGTAGTGAATTTCCTCGAAGTTATTACAAATGCACACATCCACACTGTCCTGTCAAGAAAAAGGTTGAGCGTTCACTTGAGGGTCATGTAACTGCAATTATTTATAAAGGAGAACACAACCATCAACGTCCTCTTCCTAACAAGCGCTCAAAAGATGCTGTGACTTCAAATGAAAATTCAAATATGCAATGGAATGCTTCTGCTTATCAAGGGACTACTAAGATGGATCCAGAGTCAAGTCAGGCAACAGCTGATCATCTATCAGGAAGTGACAGTGAGGAAGTAGGTGATCATGAAGCTGAAGAGGATGAGAAAAATGTTGAGCCTCACCCCAAGAGGAGGTACACTTGTATTACTTGTTATGAGTTAGAAAAGAAGAAAACTTAGTTACAAACAAGTAGAGTAATTAACTTGTTGGTTATAGAAATTAACTAGATATAAATATGGATTTTTTGCTCCTTCTTTGTGTTGGTGAAAAGTCTAAGTCTCTATCCTAATATACTTATCTCTCCGTTCAATTCAATAAAATCTCACTTTTCTTCTCCACTTTTATCATTTGTCTTTTCTGATATTAGAAGTGTTGTAATTCTGCAGTAAAACAGAAGTCACAAATTTAGATCCAACATTTTCACATAGGACTGTCACTGAGCCTAGAATCATTGTGCAAACAACAAGTGAAGTTGATCTTTTAGATGATGGTTACAGATGGCGAAAATATGGGCAGAAAGTAGTCAAAGGCAACCCTTATCCGAGGTGTTATTGCTTCTCCTGCACACTTTGTTGCATTCATTGAACTATTCATGACTGTTAATTATGATTTTTCTCAACTTGTTAAAAAATTATCCCTCAAAGAAAAATGCTCAACTTTTTCAATCTTCATCACTCATTATATTTACTACTTCATATCATACTGACCTCATCATTAAGCTTGTCTAGTCTAATGCTAAATCTAGCATATATCATGTGTAGGAGTTATTACAAATGTACAACCCCGGGTTGTAAGGTCCGAAAGCATGTTGAGAGGGCTTCAACAGATCCTAAAGCTGTCATAACAACATACGAAGGAAAACACAATCATGATGTTCCAGCAGCTAAGACCAGCAGCCACGTTATGGCTGGTAACACTTCACAGATAAAACCACAAAACTCCAATCCTGGAAAACATAGTTTTGGCACCAGAGATATTGGTGGCAATGAACAGCAGCCGGTTGCACGGCTTCGGTTGAAGGAAGAGAAGATAACCTAGTGTGTGCTGGAAGAACTTGCTGCCTGTAAGGAAGAATGTGTCTCACTCAAAAGTCATCTTTATTTTCATGCTCATTTCATTCTTTTTTTAGTCTTAGGCTTAAGTTTTGATCATGGCCTATCAGTGCAATCCCTAATAAACAAATAGTTCAACACTTTTTCCCTACCAGTTTTCTTCCACACCACATCATGATGAAAGAGGTAATGGCAAAAAAGAAGGGTTTATTTACACACTGAACACATATTTTGGATGATACTGTATTATTTATACCTTGTACATTGAGAAATGTATGTTATGTTGTTTAATATAGTTGGTCATCATTTCATAGTCTAATTCCTTCTTATTTGATATTTTGTTCATGAATGTGAAATTTTTGGATTATGAAGTGAGTCTCATCAAGAATAATGCACAACTCTTGTAATCAAGGTAGGTTCTTCCAAGAATAAAAGATTAAACAATTTTTTTACTCTCATATCTGATGGGATTGCATTTACTTGTTTTAAAAATTACATTGATTTTATTACTTTAATGTAAAATGGTTATACTAAATCAACCAGAATTTATAATAAGAATGACTTACAAGGTTGGTATTGCAAAAATTAAAAAACTTATCATGCATACAAATATTTAGTTTATGACTTTTATTTTTTATTTCTAAAAAAGTTGTTTGAATTTTGTTATGTGTAAAATTTCTTTTTTTGTAAGTTCTTGTTATTTTGCTTCTTTTTTAATTTATTTGTTTTTTAATTCTTGTAATATTTTGTTCATTTGAATTCTTCCCTTTTAAAAAGAGAGTAAATGTATTAGAAAGAGTAAAATTAAATAATAAAGATGAAAACTAAGAAATCAAGAGTTGACCAAAATATTATTTGGAACTAAACATAAAATATAGTTATATTTCTGTTTGACCAAAAACATATATAAACTTGGATTTTATATTTAAATTGTTTACTTATATAATTGCACGTCATGTAAAAAATCAGGTGAAAAGAGGTATCAAACAGAAGTGATACCTAATGTATTTATTTCTCACATTTTACCATTAATTTTTAAATTGTTTGTGTTGGGTTTGAAAGATCATATTTGACATGGTCTAACTTAAAGAGAGACTTAAAAAATGTAAAAGAAACATTTGAAGGAACAGAAATTCAACTAAATGAAGATATAAAACTTGAAAACCAAGTTGAAAGACTTCTCACAAGCTGAACAGCAGCTAAATTGTCACAAGATTCTCTCACATAGCTTCTCATATTTTTACCCCCACTCCTCTCTTCATTTGCATTATTATAGAGTTTGTAAACCTTTATTAAAAAAACAATTGTTTTTTGAAAGTAATATTACAAATATGAATAAACTATTTAAACAGAAATGAAATATTAATAGAATTTGTTTATGGATAAAATATATTTGGAGTTATATAAACAAATTTCAAATTCAGTTTTTGTAATCTATTTTTTGTCTTGTTTTTGCTTGTTTAAATTAGAAATGTTTCTGTCTAAAGGTAATTATAATTAATATTTAAGGGAAAAAATATTTTGAGAGAATTATAACTGAATTTAGAAAGTTGTAAAAGTCTAGTTGGAATAATTTTCCCTCTTAATTATAGAAAAGTAATTATTACATATTTCACATTGATACTACAAGTCAAGATCGATACAAGATAATTACCAAAATATATTTTGTATATTTGAAAATACAATTAAAATAAGGCTGAATACAAAAGACTTTTATCTATATGGGTCAAATGGATTATTAAACTTATAAAATGTACAATTAAACTTCTCCCTTTAGTCTTGTACTAAAAGAGGATATGTTTTAAATATAAAACTAAAAAAAAAAATATAATATAAAAGTTTAGTAGTAAAGGACTAAAATATGGATGCTTGGTAATCTCCTCTATTAAATTTATAATTGTGATTTCAAAGACTAAATTTTATACTTACAATTTTTCAAATAATTCATAAAAGCAGGCCAGAACATATTCCCAAGAGTATAATTAAATTAGACAAATTTTGCAAGTATTAGATTTCTACATAAGAACAATATAAATACCAAATCTAAGTACCGATTTTCTATCAGATATTTTCCAGAGAACAAAAATGATACAGCCATTAAACTCCTAGTAACAAAGAACTTGAATTCTTATCATAAATATGTCAACTTCTAAATTCTTATCATAAATATCTCATGACATTAAACATGAAGGCGTTGATAATTCTGAATCCTTTGGCTAGTGGTGGTAGTCTGGTGGAGAGTTTTTGCCCTCAAGAAGCATTGGTATTTTGTGGTGCACAAAAAACGTACCCACTTTTCAACCACTGAAGAATACGCTATCAAAACTAGGATTAACATATTGCTACTCCTATGACTAAATTGATCATTGGATCCTCTTTAGAAGCTTTTCAACCATTATTCTCTGCTGAGCATCACTCAGTGTCTCTGAATTCATGATCGCATTAGCTACGGTAATAGTTGTTTGTGGAGATGCTGCATTTACCTGGATGGAACAATTGAAAAGGAAATCTGAAACTAATATAATGAAATTTCCTCCAACTTCAACTTAAAAGAAACAAAGATAAAGAACATGATATGTAACGTCACACTAAAAATAGTTAGTGTCTGCATACCCAAACACGTCCATTTAAGCCAACTGCAATCTCAAAGGAAATTTTCTTCCCTGAAGCATCAAGAACTGGACACGTAGGTGAGCTTAGAAGCCTACAAACACAATCTCTCATGTCAATATCTGTTAATGTTATTCAAGAACAGAAAAAATAAAATAACACTGCCAAACCTCCTTGAGAGACCAGTTGTACACTCAAACATATAGCCATCTTTTAGAGCACCAAATTCTGCTGCTTTCCCAGTAGCTGAACAAACACCAAAACAAAATAAAAGGCATTGTTAAGTCTGCAAAACTAATACAGAAATAAATTTAAAACTAAGTAACAAAAAAATCCACAATTTAAGAGGCACAAGGAAAAAAACAAAGTCGAAATAAAACACCAACCATCAGTGCATGACAGCTCTGGATTCATTCCAGGGTTTGCTTTTACAACCCGCACATAAAGCAAAGTACCTATCTGCAAGTGATGCATTAGGCA
>Ga0123342_1005482_pt1 | contig 18345 bp, 15 predicted proteins | sample Turbeawhitnodule_FD_89960 | JGI IMG/M metagenome (GOLD analysis project Ga0123342, IMG submission 89960) | Root nodule microbial communities of legume samples collected from Mexico - Turtle bean Mexico white nodule | ecosystem: Host-associated > Plants > Roots > Nodule | place: Mexico: Nepantla...
ATATATATATATATATATATATATATATATATATATATATATATATATATATATATATGAATTGGATCTAAGGTGTTTCTCTCTTTTGAGAAGAGAAGGAGGAAGTGTGAGAAAATGAATTGTTTGAGGTGTTAATTGTAATGATAAGTATGTGACATATATGATGATTTGGAGAATTTGCCAAGTGGTAATATTAAGTCCATCTAAGGGAGCAGATTCGGTATCAGTCCTCATGCCAATATTATTCTGATCCACGTGCTTCAAACCACTTAGGAACTCAGCTTTAACTTTCCACAAAGTGCCTCATAGATTCTCCTGCCCTTATTAAATATTCTCAAAAATCAGAATCAAGAACAAGAACAAGGGAAGTGATGTGAAGATACTGTTCAAGGAATCTTATTTGGTCTATTTATTTTTATGGTTTCTGTAACTTGTCTATGAAATATGTTTGTCTAATTTTGCATGATCAATGGGTATCAGCATATATCAGATACGGTTTATAAAATAATCTCTCCTATTTCTGTCTCATCACAAGTGGTTTTAGTGACTTCGGTCTTCGATGAGGCATAAAACATATTCCATATTAGCTTTAATCTATGAAATGTTTATCTTTCTAATTTAATCACTATTTTATTCTTCTCCTGCAATTACATATTTTCTGTTTTCCGATTAATATTAATGCAGATTTGCATGCAGTTGACACATGCATTGCCTGTGGAATGGCCGGTTTTAAACAAAACTGCATCAGATTCTAACACATTCTTTAATTTTTTTTCCTAGTGGATTAGCCTGGTATATGCCAATGCCAATGCCAATGCAGTTAGAGTTCCTGTTTGGCAAAATCTACCATGCATTCTATACAAATGAGAGAGATATAATAGAATAGCTTCAGTGGAAAATGACACAAAACATTGCATATATCATGCATGCATGGATGAAATAATTTACATGTGTAAGACAAAGTGAGTGCTATACATTTCCCAAATATTATATTTAGCCTATGCTTGACAGGCATGCAAAGGTCTTAATGGGGAGTTCGAGGCAAACGAACCAGAAACGAACATGAAGTTTAGTGCTTCCATGTAAATTTTTTTCACTCTTATCACACTAAAAGTTAAAGAAGAAAAAAGGTTTTTTTAATAAAGTGAAATAATTTTAAATTTTTTTTTTATTAAAATGAGGCATATTTTTTAAAATTACCATGATGGGCAAGTTGTATAAACGTGATAAAACTTTGTTAAGAAGAAGTTGTGTCATGGTGACACAACTTTTGTCATTGAAAAAATCGTGTCAATGTGAGACGACTTTAGAAGTACGATCTAAGTCTCCAGGAGACATGAATCGGGAGGCATGAACGAGGACTAAAACTACATTTTCAATCATCTAGTACCTTGTTTCGGCATCTTGCAGAAATCGACTCACAAAGTAAACTGATTTTTGATCGGTAATGCCTTGAATGATGGTTACACTCACGGTTTCTGGGAATACGGCTAAATATACTAGTATGGGTAGTCCTTGGATGGGTATGCTCAGTACTATAAGCTTCGACACCGCTTGACCAAGAATGCCTCTTCACATGTGTTACCCCACAAGAACTTTTCAGCTTTCTTCACAAGCTTCAAAATGGGTTTAATCTTATCGGTCAGTCTCGGTATGAACTTAGAGAGCGATGTTAACCTCCCTACCAGTCTTTGGACCTCTTTGAGGTTATGAAGACTCTTCATTGTCTCTAGAATCTAATATTTGTCAAGGTTTGCCTTAATTCCTCGACTCGTCAACATGAAGCCCAAAAATTTTTCTTCCCTTCACGCGAACACACATTTTTCTGGGTTGAGTCGCATGTCGTACTGTCGGAGTCTGCCAATTCGGTCGCATGTTGTTCGGTACTGTCAGACTTCACAATCATGTCGTCAACATACACTTCTATTGCCCTCCCTATCTGCTCCCCAAATATTCGTTCCATCAACCTCTGATATGTTGCCCATGCGTTCTTTAAACCAAAAGGCATCACCTTATAACAATAGTTAGCCCTTTCGGTTAGGATTGTCGTCTTCTCCTTATCGAACCCGTTCATGGGTTTTTGGTTATACCTAGAGTATACAATGAGAAAACTCATATCTTTATGGTTAGTTGCCCTCATCTACTAGTCGATCTATGCTCGGTTGTGGGTCAACCTCTATTGAGATTCATGTAGTCGGTGCACATCTGCCACTGTCCATTACTTTTCTTAACAAGTACTATGATTGTCAACAACGTTGTGTACTGAACTTCTTAGATAAAACAGACGTCCAACAGTTTTCGTACTTCTTGCTCTATAGCTATCCTATTCTCTTCTCCCATTCTTCTCTCTTATAGGTCACAAGTTTAGCCTATTTTCAAATCATTAGTTTATGGGATATAACCCTAGGGTCTATTCCTGGCATGTCGACTATCGTCCAAGCAAACAAGTCCAGAGGCGGTTATGACCTTCTTCTCCTCCTCCTTTAGGCATGCGCCTAGACAAGTGTTTAGTCCTTGTTGGTTCATCCGTCACGGGGTGGTCTCTTCCTTTGGTTTCATTCGGGGCTCGTCGTTTGGCCTAGGGACAAGGTCATTCATAATGATTACTTGAAGAACCTCTTGTCTCTCGATTGGTGTTGAGGGGAATCCTCAAACTTTTTGCGTAGCATTCCCGAGCAATCTTTTGGTCCACGTGAAGAGTTACAATGTCCTTGTCGCGACGCTTACTCTCTAGTGGGAACTTCATAGCAAGATGAGAAGTTGAGACTATTGCTCCCAACTTATTAAGGGATGCTCTCCCTAACAAAATGTTGTATGTCTTGGCATCCACCAGCAGGTACCTGGCCTAGATTGTCTTGTAGCATTTGTCTCCTTCCCCAAACTTGGTGTATAAATCAATATATCCTCGGATGTCTACTCTTTCTCTCGAGAATCTGACTAACTGCTCATTATAAAACACCACGACATCCCAAGATAATCTCATCTTTTTAAATGTCTTCCAATAAAGTATGTCGACTAAGGTTCCCTGGTTCACCAACGTTTTTATGAACCACAAAGTTGGCCACCTCTATGGTTATCACCATTGGATCATCATAATCTAGGTCTATAGTATAAAAATCCTTGTTCATAATTGTAATAGGTGACAAGCTCTTTCTTCCCTACATGTGGACTAAGTACACTGAACTGATGGCTCGTAGGTAGTGTTGTCAAGATCACGAGTAAACTCGCACGAGTCAGCGAGTCTGGAAGGCCAACCGAGATGATTCGGTCGAAGGATTGGGATCAGAGCGAATCGTATCGCGGCACCGCGTGACTTAGTGCATCGGAAGCGGTCATCGATCTTGGATCGTGACCTAGCACGACCATTTTTAGCCAAAAATATTGAACTTGTGCACGACCATTTAAGGCCAATGGTATGATTTATAGCACAAAAGGCCTAAGAGCATATATGTGTGAACTGTGAAAGAAAGTGAAGAGTGAAAAATCTTGAAAAAGAGAAAATAAGCCTAGAGTGAAAAACCCATCGTCGGTAAACTCTTCGCCACCGTTGGCGTTGCGGTCACGTTATCCACTATCGTTGTCGCGTTCGCCACCGCTCGTTGCGCTCGACCTCACCCTTGCGCACTCAACCATCATCATCGTCGTCGCGCTCGACCTTGTTATCATGGTGATTGCTGATTGTCCTTGTAGTGGTCTCCTCTATTTATATTCCATCACAGTGACAAAGTTGTTCTCTATTTTTATTCGTCATCATAGTCAGAATTCTCTATTTTTATTCTCCAACACAATGACAACTTAGGGTGGTGTTCTTTGTTTATATCACAACAATGTGTTTATCTTGTGCCTTTTATAATGGCTTCAAGAGGTGACAATGCAAAAAAAGGAAGTATTATAACAACCCTGCATGGAATCATTGTGTTTCATGGAATCAAGGTGAAATATTTGAAGCAAGAGGTTGAAAAGACCAGTCTAATATTGGAAGAACATAAATTATTTTTAAAAATAAAGGGTTTCTCAATAATGACAAATGAATGGATTGATAGGAGAAGAAGAACCATACTTAATTTTCTTGTAAATAGTCTAAAGAAGACTACATTTTTTGAAGTCGATTGATGTTTCTGATATATCCAAGACAATGGACAAAATTTTCAAGATGATGGATGATGTTGTTGAGGAGGTTAGGGAAGATAATGTCATCCAGATTGTAATTGATAATGCAACAAATTACAAAAGTAGCTGGAGATCTCTTAATGCAAAAGAGAGAAAAAAAATTGTATTGAACACCATGTGCAAAACATTGCATTGATTTAATGTTGGAAGATTTTGAGAAGAAAATATCACTTCATTAGGAAACCATATTCAATGGTAAGAAAATCACAACCTACGTATATTCAAGAACTAGTCTTATTTGTTTGTTGCTCAAACATACTGAAGGGATAGATTTGATAAGACCAATTGATACTCATTTTGCCACTTCTTATTTAACTTTGGGATGTTTAATTGAGAATAAGAGATCACTTACTAGGATGTTTACATCTAAGGAGTGGCAATCTAGTCAGTTTGTAAAGACTAGAGATGGAAGGCTTGTTAAAAATTTGGTATTGGATAAGAGATTCTGTACAAATATTTTGAATTGTATGACGGGTGTTATTCCCCTAATTAAGGTGTTGCGCATGGTGGATTCAAATGAAAAACCAACCATGTGATTTATTTATGAAAAGATGAACCTTGCTAAAGAGAAGATATACAGTCTCTTAATTGGAGTTAGTAAAAGGTAAATAACTAATTACCTTTCACTTTTATTTCATTTCTAATTTTTTTAGAAATATAAACTTTGTTTTCTAGATTAATTTATTTACTTTTATCTTACATAGTTACACCTCCCTTTGGGAAGTCATTGATCAAAGATGGGACAATCAATTGCAAGGCCATTGCATGTTGCAGGCTATTATCCTAATCCCATGTTGCATTATCATCCAAAATTTAAAGTTGATTATTGGTGAAACGGGGAATGTATGATTGTTTAGAAAGGATGGGAAGAGACATTGATGAGATATGTAAGATTGATGCCCAAATTGAGAGTTTCAAGAGAAAATATGAATTTTTTTTATTAGTTAAATAGCTCGACATGCACTCGAAATGAAAACTCCAGCACAATGGTGAGAATCATATGGCGATGAACATCCGAAACTACAAAGATTTGCAATTAGAATATTGAGTTTGAGCTGTAGTTCATCCGGTTGTGAGCACAATTGGAGTGCGTTTGAAAGGGTAAGCATTTAAATTTATAAGTTCATTTTATAATTATAGAGGCTAATATGATGTTATAATTAATTTTATAATTATTTAGGTCCACACCAAAAAAAAGAAATCGTTTACACCAGAAGACCATGAATGATGTAGTCTTTGCGATGGCTAATTCAAGATTGATGAAGATGAAGGATGTTAGGAAAGGATGATGAATGGATTGTGGAAGATAATGAAGCAAATTATATTAAACCTATGGATGATTTGGTTGAAGTTGTAGAAGTTGAACCTATGGATGATTTGGAGGTTCCTCCAATTGCTGAGGATGATGAAGGTCATGGCATAGATAACATTAATGAAAATGAAGATCTTGTAGAAGAAGATGATAATTATCCTGCAATTAATATGAAGGATTTCTTTGGATATTTTAATTGTATTAAATATTTGTGAACTTAATTGTTTTCTATATGAAAAATTTATGATTTATGAACCTATTTTCCAGTTGTGTTATGTATTGAATATTATTTTTCATGTTAGTAACTCTTACAAGTCAAGTTACGATCCTCAAGTTATGATCTTTTATCTCTTTTACGATCCTCTTACGAGTTACGAGTTTTGACAACATTGCCCATAGGTGTCTCTTTCGGAACAAATATGTTGTTCCTCCTCAGGTGAAACGTCCCGCGATGGTGTTCATCACACCTCATAGGGGGGCCAACAATCTTTTAGGGCATAGTTGTGATGATAGCGACAATGTTTCATCTGATCCACATTGGTGGGCGTGTGCGTCTTCCTTGGCGTGAACATGAGGTTGGTATTGAGGGCTTCTCCCATGATGCTTGGTCTATCGGTAGCAACGGGGTGTAACACGTCAAACATTGGGGACGAGGGAACTCCTTCGGCCTCCTCGATTGTTGGTGTTGGTTCTTATCGATGAACTTCTTCTTTGCCTCCTTAGGTGCTCAGGTCTTGGTATGAAACTCTCTCAACTCTTCTAATTGCATGAACTTCACAATTCTTTGCTACAACTCATCTCTATTGTTAGTTTCTTGCAGAAGTTGTCCAAGAAGGGACTAGGTTTAAGGGTGGTTACCATGTGATGTATGGCCACTTTGGGGCTCAGACTACAGATGGTTAACACAACTTTTCTGAACCTCTTCATGAAGGCGACGAGGATTCCATCTTCTCTTATCGAATATTCATCAGGGCTATGGATGTAAGGTAGTGGGGACGGCTTGTAGCAAACTATGCTCCAAACTTCGTGATTAGGGTGTCAAAGTAGTTGATGAAGTGGACGAGTAGCCATGTAAACTAGTTCAGAGCGACTCCCTTGAGCGAAGTAAGGAATACCTGGCATAACAACGCGTCGTCAGGTGTATAAGCTAATCTCGGCGACGTAAGCATCCACGTGCGCATTCAAATTCGTGGTACCGTCATACTTATCTAGCGTTGGGTTCTTTCAAGTACTAGACAGGGGCACTTCCAAGATGGCCTCATTAAATGTGTTTCGACGGGATGTTGTTTCCAAGGTACTTATCGACAACTGCCGGGTGTTTTGGTGGTGGGGGTTCCCCTCTTACAACATTTGAATTGCTGGAGTTTCATTAAGCTTTTGCTTCCTTTGGGCATTCTCCTCCTTTAAGGCTCCTATCTCTTCCTCATTTTTCCTCTCCAAGTCTTGTATCTCTTTTGCACTTTTCTTCCTAAGTACCTCCACCTACCTCCTCATCTATATTATCATTATCATAGAATCTTGTTGGTTGTTCTCTGTCTCTCCCGGTGCATGTCTATCATTGCTCGTCATATTCCTCGTTGTTACCATGTGAATACTCCGTAAGGTTTCTCTCCAACCCCACGGTGGGCACCAAGAGTGAGACTCTTCTTCTCATTAGGCTTCTTAGCTTCTAGGTGCTCCAGTCCTTCTGTTTCTACCAATGATGGAGGATACCTGCAAAGATACTCTGACGCTCAAGTTAGTCCAAGTTCGATCTATAGGTGTTAGGATTGATTAAAAATTACTTGTGCATCTTGGGTGTCTCTCCTATTTATACCTTCTGCTTGGATCTTTGGTGTTATGGATCCGCACATAGGGTTCAAAAGAGGTCCAATTATACTTTAATCATACTTTACAAATAATCTAGTGTGTTACTAACTAATAATATTTTAATCTCTTATGATTTATGTTAGATATGTCGAGAGTTCGAGAGCATTAACACTATTGACTTCTCAACAATCTGTAGTACACATGTATTATCTATCTGATACAAAGTGATTAAGCTAAGTTATAATCCCAAGTTGAGACTTTAGATACATCTATGATAAATATATCTACATTGAAAACATACATTTAACATGAACATGAACTGCATGTGATTATTCTAACACCTCCTAATCCCTTCACTAGCAGCTAACAATCAATCATTTTCTGGCACAGCATTTTGATAATACATCAGTTAAATCTAAATACATGATTCTTGACGAGCATGATCATAATGAATAAGTGAAAGTTGTACGTACACGGATAAGAATTATAACCATACAGAAAAATAGAAAGCTGGCACAAGAATCTGCTTCATTAACCAATGTACAAGTCAAGGGTAAGGTAAGTGGTCCTATATATGTGCATATAATATGCTGCATTTAACCAAATGTAAGTATAGAAGCAAGTACACTTCTTGCTTTCACTTTTAATTAGGTCCCGCTTTTATGATTCTAGAGGATGGGACTTCATTGAATTTTTGTGCCAAAGAAAGAATGAAAAAATTTGGGTCCACCTTCCTCCTATTTCAATTTTTCTGACTTGTGGAGACTGAATAAGTTCCAAACTTATGGATGCAGACAAAACAGAACGTATTCTTATTCTATTCGTTACCTCCAAACAGTTGCATGCAAGCATCTGAACTGTTTTTTATACACCTTTTCTTGTATTTCAAGGTGCTCTAGTCAATGGAATTAATCCTTTTTACTTGTAAGTTCTTCATGCATGTAGAACTAGTTAAGAAGTTCCTTGGCTTTTATATATATATATATATATATATATATATATATGTATGCGTACTTTAACATACATGCCATTCAACAAAATCATCCATCATGTGAAAATATATATTGTTGCACGTTGAGGACTGCTATAATGATCAATATAGCATGATTTAGGACTTTAACTTGCTAGAATCTTCCACTAGAGCAAAATATATATGTAATGGATGAGCTTTGGCAGTTCCAAGTAGAGAGGAATATAAGATTCCCCAGAACCAAAAGTCAGGAAAAATAAAACAAAAATGAAATCCTATTTCAAATTTGGGAATATGATTCCCACTTTTGCCAGGCAAGCGAATATGAATGCACATTTGGTTAAAATTTGAAGGATCAATTCCAGAATCTAATGCAGTTAGGAACTAGATATTTGCATATTAATTTTTATACAGATATTGGATATATATATATATAACATGAAATCATATTTAACCACTGATAGATTAACAACCATGTATCATATTATAACTGAAAAGACAAAAGAGAATTAATATTTTGCTGAAATTGAGAATTTTGAAATTGTATTATCTAAATCACAATTTTAAAATAATCAATATTAGTTATCAAAGTAATTTTTTGCATCTAATAAAACTGGGGTAAAAAAGCAAACCTTGCAGTGATACAATCAGACATTTAATAGTATTTTATAAAGTGTGCGTGTGCAGTAATTAAGAGGGACTCAAATGGATACAAGAACAAAAATAAAACAAGGAACAATGTTTTGCACTGCCTTAGAATAGAAAGTGGAACTAAGGGGTCCACAAGCATAACACAAGTGAAGAGAAAAGTAGGAATAGGAAGGAGTCTATTTGTCAGGTAACCATGCATAAAGGATTGAGTTCTGTTTTCCATTGGTTCTACCAAAGATTCCATGTGTTACTACTTCACCACCAGCTCTCATATATAACTACCTATCTAAGGAGGCTTTGTTCTGAAGAGATATGTGCAGTGAAGAAACAAGCTAGAAAAGCTCCACAAGTTGACAGAGAGATCAAGAGAGAGAGGTTCACTTATATATTACTTGCAAGTAGAGCATTATCCAGTTTCACCTTTCAGAGGTAGCAAAGTGATCCAGAATAGAAGCCTGATAGGTAAAGACACAATCTCAGGTGATTATATACGTTGTTTGTTGATAAATGTCATGAACTCATGGTGCTTATAAAGTGGCTTTTGCAGGTTGAATGTACACTCATCTCCAACATCAAGGAAAGAACATCCATTCTTCTTCCAGAATGCCAATCCCTTCTGAGAGACATATGTTCCTTCACACGGGAAATGGATCTGGTGATTCTGGACTTGTTCTCTCAACTGATGCTAAGCCTAGATTGAAATGGACACCTGATCTTCATGCCAGGTTTATAGAAGCTGTGCAGCAGTTAGGGGGAGCTGACAGTGAGTACTTAATAATCATTTGTTGATCATCAAATCTTGAAGAGGATAAACTTTTTTAGTTCTTTTTTAGTTGAATAATTCCAAGTGCAAATTTTGTTATGCAGAGGCAACTCCCAAAACGGTAATGAAACTCATGGGGATTTCAGGTCTAACTTTGTATCATCTGAAGAGCCATCTTCAGGTAAAAATCATTAGTTTTCTGCATTATGTTTATATGAATTTCAATGTTTCTGGTACATGAGTTATTCACCAGTCCTTGCATGCCAAATGAAGTTCAGTGTCATTCTCCCTCTCAAGTTTTTGAGTGCTACTCTCAACTAAAGAAGTCTTGTTTTTGTTGCTCAAAATATATAACAATGAGATTTACCAAAAATAAAAGGATTTGACTCCTCCAAACATGGTAAAGGAAGGGTGCATCCACCCTTGATTTTAAATGAATTTTACTTCCAACAAATTAAAGACAACCTACCAATAATATATGAATTTTTGTCTCAATAATATTGGAAATACTTCAATCTAAAGACTCGTATACTATATGAATCTCCAAGTACTTCACTTCATGCAAAAGAAAGTTACATGCAAAACATGATCTTGTTCTCTTTCACCTTAATCTATAACCTTCCCAAAATTACTTCAGTGCAATCACTAAACAAATAGCCTCGAGGTTTGCAGGCTTCATACATAACATACTTCTGCTAAATTATATTCCATATGACTGATAAATTTTCGTTTCTTATATAGAGCTGCTAAATTTTTAGGCAAAGATATTATGATGCATACACAACTAAGAACCCAGCATAACTTTTTTACCTTGACTTCTATGGTGCAATTACTGATCCTTTCCTTTTCCCAACCAGAAGTACAGATTGAGTAAGAGTCTGCATGGACAAAGTAATAACGCGACACACAAAATCTGTAAGACAAGATCTTCTCTATCATATATGTCAATCTATAATGAACCGCAAAGCTTTGTTCTGAACAACAAACTGGTTTCTCAGGCATAAACCCAGGTGCAGCAACAGACGAAAGACTCAGAGAAAACAATGGAACGCATGTGAACAATTTAAACCTTGCCCCTCAGTCTAATAACAAGTAAGAAACTTTCACTTTTCAGTTTGCACACATGATTTCTTGTAGTATGAACATTTAAACTAACACTCAGTGTCCTTGTGTCAGAGATTTACACATAAGCGAGGCACTGCAGATGCAAATAGAGGTTCAAAGAAGACTAAATGAGCAACTTGAGGTGTGTTAAACCAACTTCCCATTACTATACATGTATTTCAACCTGTAAAATTGATAAATTATTATTAAAAGGTGCAAGAACATTATAGTTTCTATAAATTTTCGCATAATATCTAATTAAGTGTTATTAATTATTTCTTATAAGTAAAATAAATAAATTATGTGTTACATAGATTGATCAGAATATAAACATGTGATATACTCTAAAGCAATCATCAATGCAAACAATTCACTTAACACAAGGCTTTCATCTTGACACCTCAAATACTAACAAACCCTTCTGACCCCATCTAGGTGCAAAGACTTCTGCAGCTCCGGATAGAGGCTCAAGGAAAGTACCTTCAAGCTGTGCTAGAGAAGGCTCAGGAAACACTTGGTAGACAAAATTTGGGAGTAGTAGGACTTGAAGCTGCCAAACTTCAACTTTCAGATCTAGTGTCCAAAGTGTCCTCTCAGTGTCTGAATTCAGCATTTTTAGAGATGAAGGAGTTGCAAGGATTTAGCCCTCACCAAACACAAACCAACCAGCCAAATGACTGTTCTATGGACAGTTGCCTCACATCTTGTGAGGTGTCACAAAAAGAGCAAGAGATACAAAATGGGGGGATGAGCTTAAGACCCTTCAATGTCCACACATTCATGGAACGAAAGGAGGTCATAGAGGGTCCCAATCTTAACAACCTACCAAACACTGACCTCAAATGGTGTGATCCAGTGAAGAACACCTTCCTCACCCCATTGAGCAGAAGAAGTCCAAGCAACTTGTCTATGAGCATTGGACTAGAAGGAGAAACTGAGAATGGAAGCACCATTAGGAAAGAATCAGTGAAACCAGTGGCTGAGAAAGTTTCTCAAGATTATGGACTGCCTTCATTCTTTGCTGCACCAAAACTGGACCTAACCACTGAAGATAAGAACACTAGAAAGAGTTGTAAAGAACTGGACTTGAATGGATTCAGTTGGAACTAAGAGAATGGAAAATGGAAGTACTGAAAGCAAGGATATACTCCAATTTCTGGCAGGAACAATGTATAACTGATCCTGTAAACAATTTAATCTATGAGAGCTGTTTCTTTCAGTTTGAAGGGGTCACCAGCCAGATATGAATTAATTTTAGTAGAATGCAAAGTTGCATCTAACAAAAATCAGCCATAAATTTGTAAGCAGTAACTATAATGGACATATAAAGTATGGTTTTATTCTATATAAGCTTATTTTTGTAAGTTTAAGATATTCAAGACCCATATATATTTGACATATATGTGATATTGCATTGTAGTGAGAAAAAATTTCAGTCTTTTTTCTCCAATTTTTTTTTATCAAATCACTTGTTCTTGGAGTGAAAAAAATAAATAAGTACGAAAAGTAGTGAATGTGATAAATAATATAATAAAAAGAAGAAAAAAGATTAAAAAAATAGTTATATTTAGGGTGCGTGAAAATAATAAGTATAAGATTATTTTCAAATAATAATAATTATCCAATTTACTCATGCTTGATTTTATAATGATCATAATTAGTATAAAAAAATTAAGAAATAAGTATTACTTGTAAACTAAAAATTAAGAATTGAAATAAGATAATATTTTTTAGATAAAATTGAGAATAAATTTTTAAGATGGAGATTCGCACTCAAGATTTACTATTAACTTACTATTTTCCATTTTTATATTCTTTTGATTTTCTTAGAAGAGGTGAAATAACATAAAATACATTTTCAAAATACAGATAATAATATCTAATTAAATTGATTTCTACTCTCATTATGTTGAATTAACTTTATTAAGTTTTTATTTTAATTCATTAATTTTTTTTTTAAAAGATTGAACTGATCTAAAACGGACACTACAAGCAAATCATTAAATAAAAATTAATTTTAAAAATCCAAATAATTAGTTACTATTTGATTAAATTAGATATTATTTTATAAATTAAAAAAGTTATTAATATTTAAAATAGTTTCTATTATTAATAAAAAAATTATAAAATAGTTTTTAAAATTTGTATCTAATTATTAGCTACCAAAGTTTTATCTACTTACTACTTTATTTTCTAAATTGGTCTCTATTAGTTTTTTAAAGACTAATTTAGAACCTAAAATATTAGTAACTAAAACTTAATAGCTAATTTAAATATCAATTTGAGAATTATTTTATAATTTTTTATTAATAGTAGAAATCACTTTAGATAACAATAATTTTTTAGTCTCTAAAATAGTATTTAATTTAGTCAATATAGTAAATAACCATTTTTATCTCTAAATTTAATTACTATTTAATGATTTTCTTGTAGTGAGAATTTTCTAAATTTTTCCTAAGTCATTGTGAAGATATAAAATAATTAAAATTTGCATAAATGAAATCAATAATAGACAAATCAAAATAAATAATTTAAAAGAACAAAAGAAAAAGGTTAATTAAAGTCCATTGTCATTAAAGATTAAGACCCAATCTTATAATAAAGAAAATTCATAATTTGAAAAACATGTAAAGATTTTTATTTTTATTTTTATCGGTAATAAAAAATAAATAAATAGGAACCACTCCAGGAGTGGTTCAACCCTTATACACGGTACTCAAGCACCAAACTAAACCTAAGCACCTCCAAAACTAACTAAAAAAACCATTCTCTTACTACACCTAGCAAATACTTCAAGAAACTAACCTCATACACTCCATAGGTTCCAAACACCAATCAGAAAAGGAAAACAAAGCTAACCGGGCTTTTGTAGATACCCAAGACCACACCTTAACTTGAACCAAAGCAAAAACTTCATCCGTGTCAGCCACTCCTTTTTTGAAAACTATATGATTCCTGTGATTCCAAATTTCACTAACCACCCCGACCCAGATTGTGTTCCAAACAAAATTAACTGACACAAAAGGAAGACTCATCCTAAATTGAACAAAGTTAGCCTTCGGCTCGATGTGTGACACAAACAAAACCCCAAGCCATCTATAACATAAACACCAAACTCGCCAAGCAAAACTACACCCGAAGAACAAGTGACTACAAGATTCTTCCTCCTTCCCACACAAACAACACAACAAGCTTTCTACCAACACCCCTCTTCTGCTTAAATTTACCCTGGTAGCAAGTTTATTTTCCAACAACCTCCAAGCCATAAGCCTAGCAGAGGGTACTGCCTTGCACTCCCAAAGCATACAAAAAACCGGCGAAGAAACCACCTCTTTGTCCTTCCTAAACATGTATAGATATGTCCGTGTTTTTACATTAAATATCCCTACCGAAAAATCATTAACTAAAGAAATTAATTTTAGATAACAAAATAATTAGTTATTATTATCTAACTAAAATAGAGATTATTTTATAAACTAAAAAAATTATTGAAATCTAAAGTAGTTTCTATTATTAATAAAAATTTATAAAATAGTTTCTAAATTGGTATCTAGCCAATAGCTACTAATGGTTTAGCTACTTACTACTTAAATATTCTAAATTAGTCTCTATTAGTCTTTTATACACTAATTTAGAAACTAAAATATCACTAACTAAAACCTTGGTAGCTAATTTAGATATCAATTTAGAGACCATTTTATAAATTTTTATTAATAATAGAAATCACTTTAGATACCAATAACTTTTTAGTCTCTAAAATAGTATATAATTTAGTCAATATAGTGACTAAGTATTTTTACTATTTAAATTTGATTGTTATTTAATGATTTTCTTGTAGTAAATATCCCCACATTCATAGAACAGAACGAGTTCATAAAATATTTAGGTTTTAGAATATAGGGTTATATGAATTATTTGAAAAATATCTCCGTGTAAAACACCAAAAACATAACAAACTTGAAAAAAAATTAAAGTAAATAAAAATATATAAAATAAAAATTTAAATAACTCATTATACTACTAACTAATCTAAATAAAACAATATTAAATAATAAACTAAAATAATGTATATCAATTTATAATAACTCCAGATGAAAATTAACGGTATCTTATACTTCTTTCATTTTAACTCCTTAATTATTTTTAAATTGTAGATATATTTGTAAAACAAAAATTATTGCAAGAACAAATCTCTAAAAATCAACATGTTATTCTTTACCATTTACCTTTTAAGAATTTCATTTGTTTTATTTTTTATTTATAAATTTACTTCAACAATTATATAATATAATATTATATATATATATTAAAGTGTGTATAGAATACAAAAACTGAAATATTTTTTTAAGAAATATAAGTGGAAGAAGAGGAAAGAAACATATAAAAAAAATAGAAATATATCAAATAAAACTATGGGAGATAAAAAAAAAGAGAGAAATGATTAATCGTTGAGTTGTTTGCATGTATAGGAATATGTGTTTGCATATAAAATTTGATAATAAAAAAAAAATGAATCTTTTCTAATTTAAGGTTATAAGTGATATCTTTAGTTTGAGAATCATAATTTTTTTCTAAGCACGTTTGAGTTTCTTATGTTGAAAGTAGAACTTGTTGGATTTTAACTTAGTTGAATTTATCAATAGAAATCATTGATAATCTTTCTCAGAATAAATTTAGGACAGAATTTGTTTCATTTGTAAGGGAGTTTAGTAGAATAGTTATATTTAACTTTTGAGATTTTGACTTTGAAGTAAATTTGGAATGCTTAATTGTTGTATGTTGAATTGGAATGCTTAATTGTTGTATGTTGAATTGAAGTTCTCTCTTTTAGTTAGCTTTAAAGTAGAGTAGATTGATTTACTGTAGTTTGTAAGAAATAATATTATGTAGTGGAGTAAAAATGTTAATTTGAGTTAGAGTGATAAAATTATGAGTTTTTAAGTTCAAGATAGTTAAATTAGAGTAGTTTGAATTTATTAATATTGTTGGTATAATGGAAACTTATGCAAATTAATATATTGTTGGTGTGACTTTCAATCACCTTCTTAGAATTCAAGAGGTCGTCTATTTTTATCATGATAACTTTTTTGTTTGCTCTGAGTTGCTCTCAATTTTTCCTTAATAATTTTGATTTTCTTTATAGTTTGTTGATTCATGCTAAGACCTAAGATTATATTTCTCGCCAGACTCAAACCAACACAAAAGTGTTATACACTTTCTCCTATAAGGTGGCTTATAGGGTACCATACCTATACTAGAATGGAATCTATTATTATAAAAGAACTCAATCAATGGTAAATATTGGTCCCAACAACCTGAATTTCCTATCACACATGTTCTCAATAGATCTTTTAAGAATTGTACGGTCCTTTTATATTATTCGTTTGTTTGGGGATGCTAAGAAAAACTTAAATGAAGTTTTGGCCCTAAGGTTTGGTGTAAACTTCTCCAAATTTTTGAAGTCCATATGATCCCTATCAAATACAATATTGCATGGGGAACTCCATGCAACCTTACGATTTCTCTTATGTACAATTCTTTCATTTCCTCAAATGAATACACAATGATAATTGGTAAGAAGTGAGCCAATTTTGTTAACCTGTCAATGATAACCCATATGGAATCAAATTTTTGGATCGTCTGAGGTAAGCCAACCACAAAATCCATCATTATGCTATCACATTTCCACTTAGGTATAGGATTGTAGCATTCTTCCTAGTTTTTGGTACTCTATTTTGGCTAACAAGTTAAACACACATACTAAACTACCTCTTTTCTCATCTTAGGCCACTAAAACATTTTCATAAGATCCTAATACATTTTTGTTGAACCTGGATGAATACTTAGGTTGCTCATATATGTCCCTTCTAAAACCATCTTCTTAACCTTTATACCATTAGGCACATATGACCTTATGTTAAATCTTAGATTTTTTCCCTATCTAAGCTAAATCTCTCTCCTTCCTTTTGACATCTAATTGTGACAAATGTATACAAATTAATTTTATAAGGAATTTCCTATTTTCAATGAACAAAGGACAATCTAAACCCACTTTATTGATAATTACATATTTGTTCATGAGAATTAGAAAATAATATAGACTTTTTTACACAATTCTGAAGGACTTGATTGGAAGATAATCAATATATACGTAAGATTACATCTAATTGTGATAGATGTAGACAAATTAAACTGGTGTATAGAAAAGAGATTGGTAAAGGTGTTGAACATAATCATTAAAAATAAACGAATGAGTTGTGCTTGAATCATACAATACATTTAAAGTTTTTACTTTAATGAAACATGTACCTTGGATCATATCTTGGTTTTGAGCGGCTTCAACTCCAATCATGGTGTAGACTCTACTTGTTGTTGTAGGTTATGCCTTTGGTGCAAAATAATTGGAATGTGGTTATTGTTGTCTACATTCAGAGAACACATGCCCATATTTTCAGCACTTGAAATGGGTAGTTCATTTAAGTCTCTAGCATTATGTTCTTGTTCACACTTAAAACACTTGACTTGTTTATTCATAGGTTTGTTGGAATTTCTTGTAGAAACTTGGGTCGGTTAAGGTTTCCATTAGGGACGATTATATGGTCTTCCTTCACCATGTCTCCTTTTATTTATCCGAGGCCTAAAATATTTTGGTTTGTTATCCTGTCTATCTTCAAAACCTTCTAGAAATCTAAACTTGTGAACAAGCATAGAAAAATAAAAATTTCTAATATTCCTACTACCTTTTTCAATTTAGCCATAAATCCATCCTCAAACTTTATATACTTTATCCTTTCGTCTGGGTGATAAAAGAATGTAAAGTATTTTCCTAACTCTTCAAACTTATAAACATATTCTTTAGTTGTCATGCTTCCTTGTTTTAATTACATAAAATCTACTTCTTTTGCCTTACTCACATTATTGGGGAAATATTTTTTTAATTTTTTTGTTTTAAATACCTCCCAAGTAATTATTATATTCCCACCTTCTAATAACCTCTTGGTATTGTCCCACCAAATATTCGACCTCTCTTATAAACATAGATACAACTTAATTTACCTTTTGGTTATGAGGACAATTCATAACTTGAAATATCTTCTCTATTTTCTTAATCCTTAATTCAATTTTTTTGGACTATAACCTCCTGAGAATTGTGGAGGTTTGTTTTTCCTAAATTAATTGTCACTCATTAATTCATTAAGGTCTTTGGTTCTTAATAGTCAATTGGTAGGGTTTTTTACCATGATGGGGTTATTTTTGTTAGTTTTTACCAAAATGGGGTCCGTTTAAAAAAAATTACAAATTTAGGCAAGTCGAGCCAACTTGGCACGACTTCTGCCCTGTCATACTAAAGTTGTGTCAACTTGGCACGACTTTTGTCACGTCAACTTTTTTTTAATTTTATTGTTTATATATTGGGTAATAAGTTATGTAATGTTAAAAATTATTAATTTGATACATAATTTTCTAAGAGTATTAGTTTTAAGGAACAAAAAATTGGATAATCGTGTATGGATCATGTTTGACGGTAATGTAATACAATAACTTAATTATTTGATTAATTAAAAA
>Ga0123342_1005483_pt1 | contig 18340 bp, 11 predicted proteins | sample Turbeawhitnodule_FD_89960 | JGI IMG/M metagenome (GOLD analysis project Ga0123342, IMG submission 89960) | Root nodule microbial communities of legume samples collected from Mexico - Turtle bean Mexico white nodule | ecosystem: Host-associated > Plants > Roots > Nodule | place: Mexico: Nepantla...
TAAAAAATATTATTAATACTAATAATATAAATATTAAAATAATAATAATATTTAAAATTAATTTATAAAATAATAATAAAATTATAAATAATAATATTAACTAAAATAAATTTTTAAAATAATCATAATAAATGTAAATCAAATAATTTTAATAATAATTATTATTAATAATAATTATTTAATTGTATTTTACTTGCATTAAATATTAATATTAATATTAATAATAAAAATAAAATAATTTTTATATAATAATCAATAATATTAATTATATAAATTAATTAGTTAATTTTTTTCATATATTAAATGAATTTGTGATTTTTTTTTCAATCACAGTCATCATATTATTTATAATTTTTTTTACAAAAAAAATATGTTCTAAAAATTATAAGAGACTTGTATTTTTTTATATAAAAATTTAGTTAAATTTAATTTTACAAAATATTTTAAATATTTTAAAAATAAGAGTAAATTTGTAAACTTACATTTTCCACATTTAAAAAAAATTAAATTTTTCTCACAACCATTACATTACTCACAAATTTCAATAAACTTTCTTCACACATCCACTCTAATATATCCCAATCCAAATACACTAAATTTTCTTCACACTTTCTTCTTAAATCCTCACACTTCCATACTCTTAACTTTCTACTTCCCAATCCAAACAAAGCAGATTGATTTTTTCACTTAGTTATCTTAAAAAAAACATTTAGAAGTAGAAGAAGGTAACAGGTTCCTCCATCTTTCATGTCCTTTCATTCTTTTTATGTTTAATCTTTATTTCACTTTTGCTTTTGCTTGTCATGGCTTGTCCCTTAAGTTCTTTTTAAGTTATATGGCTGGAAGACAAGAAAGTTTATAGATCTTTCCTCTGTAAAACACCTTTCCATTATGCAATCTAAACTATGAATCCCATCTTCGATTCTGCATATAGTATGAACTCAAGAAAACCCAAAATGGGAATGCATCTTTTACTTTCTTGAATTCTCATTTATCCACTTTATCAAAATAACATTGACAAATGGGCCAAAACCTTATCAAAACTAAGAAAAACACAATCATATGGAAAGAGACAAACTCTTATATAACGGACACTAAGTGACTATAAATACCTATAGCAGGGGAGAGAGTGAACCATCAAATAGCAAGTTTCTGATTGCATTGTTGGTACGAAAATGGATGCCATATTCGGTTCCCTAATGATTTTAGTGATGAGTTTGGCAGTAGAAGCTGAATTGAAAAACGAGTTTTATTCTACTTCATGTCCAAAAGCAGAGGCCACCGTAAGGTCCACTGTTGAATCCCACTTCAAAAAAGATCCAACCATTGCTGCTGCCCTTCTCAGGCTTCAATTCCATGATTGCTTTGTGCAGGTAACCTATCTAAACATCAAACGCTTTAAAAATGGAACTAAAAATGAAGCATACCATGATCAAGATTAAAATTGAACAACATATACATCTTAACAATAAACTACGAATTGATAACATTTCTTCTCCTAATTTTCTGAATTAACAATTATAGTTTCTCTTATTTGCTCCATGGTATTCTTGTCTAAATTTTTCTCGCAGGGATGCGATGGTTCAATTTTGATTACAGGGTCTTCTGCAGAGATAAATGCAAAAGCAAACATTGGTTTAAGAGGTTTTGAAGTGATTGATGATGCAAAATCCCAAATAGAAGCCATATGTCCCGGAATTGTCTCATGTGCTGACATCGTAGTATTTGCTGCACGTGATGCTGTCGTTTTGGTATTAAAAAAACTCTTGAAACTTTGTGTAACACTGTCCATTTTGAAGGAATGTAAGAAATTAACAGTGTGAAAATGGCAGAATGATGGCCCAGGTTGGGCAGTAGCCGCAGGAAGAAGAGATGGGAGAATTTCTTTATCATCTGAAACCTCAAGTTTGCCTGCTCCAGTTGACTCAGTTTCAGTACAGAGACAAAAATTTGCTGCCAAAGGTCTAGATGATCATGACCTTGTCACTTTAGTTGGTATGCTCTCTGTCATAGTATTTACTGAAACAAAGGTTAAACAACATACTTTCTAATACACTTCTTTAACACACTTCTATCAAACTAAATTTTGTGGATCTCACTTCATATTTAATTAGCACTACTCATAAATTCATAACTTTTTACAATTTTAACCAAAAATTTGGAACATATTAGAAAATTAAAGAAGACTGTGTTATTATAAATGTCTGTCTTGTTATTTATGCTGCTAGTATCAGGAACAAAAGTGATATGTATTTTATACTGAAGTTTGCATAGCTAAATACAAATATTACGAAACTCCTGATTTAATAGAGAAAAAACAGATTTTGACTATAAACTTACACTTGCAATTAATTAATTTCATTATCATTACTACTGAAACACTCGTTACTCCTATTTTTGTATTATTATACTATTTTATTTTAATACGTTAAAACTTAATATTTATATAAATTTTAATTATATATTTATATATATTGTCTTATGTATTTAATGTGTAGATTATAATTTGAATAAAAATAACATTAAAAACTTAATATAAATTATATATTTATATAAAAAAGAATAATAGAAGAACATAATGTGTATTATTATAATTGTACTGGTACAGTACAAGAAAATCATGAAATAGAAACCAATTTTTAGAAACAAAAAATAATTAGTTGGTATAGTGACTAAATTAGAAATTATTTTAGAGATTAAAAATATTTTGGTTAGCAACCATGGTTTTTGCTACCAAATTTAGAAACTAAATAATTAGTAGTTAAAACTTTGGTAGTTAATTAAATATCAATTTAGAAACAATTTAACAATAAAATATTCTAATTTAGAAACCAAATTTTTTTGTTAGTTTCTAAAATGGTCTCTAATTTAATTATTATAACAACTAATTATTATTTTTTCTAAAATTGATTTTTATTTCATGTTTTTTTGGTAGTGGTAATTTTTCTCTTCTTACTTCCCTTCTTCTTTGATTGCTACCATTTGTAGTGGTAGTTTTTCTCTTCCTTCTCTTTTTCTTTGATTTCTACCACAGATATATTATATTGTATGGAGAAAATTTTTAAAATATAATATAGAGACATGAATTGAATTGTGTGTGTCAAAATAATGAGAAATTATCATTATATGTTATGAATATTTATATGAAAATTAAAATTTTTGTAATTATTTTTTAAAATTCAATTAATTACCCACAATAAAAAAAACTACTCACAAAATTTATAAAAATTAAGAAAAATGATTTATTTTTATAATTTTTTATGGACAATTTTTTCATAATTTCAAAACTTATTATAATAATTAATTTTGATTTTTTATTCTGTAAGAAAAAAATAATACTCGTACACATATTTCATTAATATATTATTATAAACACGTAATTTGAATATAATGATACTTCTTTTTCACTGTTTTTTCCCTTTTATTATTACAAGAATAACAATTGTAAGATTTAAAATATTAAAAAAATTAAATTTAAAAAAAAAACAAAGAAGAAATATGAATGAGATTTTCATAATGTATTGTTATCATTTTGACCATTACAAACATTATTACAAGATTCATAGGTTAAGAACACAAAGGAGAAATAATTTTTATTAAAATATCTACTAATGACTTTGGTTATACAGTTACCAAAACAACATTTTTCTTATTAAAAACAACAAAAATTTAATATTAATTATGAATTCCTTGTAGCAATAATAATAATAATAATGTTTTTATATATGTCTTGTTTGTGTGTGTTGAGGTGCACATACAATTGGGCAGACAGATTGCAGGTTCTTCAGCTATCGTCTATACAATTTCACCTCCTCTGGTCAACCTGATCCCTCAATAAACGCAGAATTCTTACCTCAACTTGAAGCACTTTGTCCAAAGAATGGAGATGGATTGAAAAAGGTGGCCTTGGACAAAGATAGTCCTGCCAAATTTGATGTTAGTTTCTTCAAGAATGTACGTGATGGTTATGGAGTTCTTGAGTCAGACCAGAGGTTGTGGGAAGATCCTGCAACTCAAACTGAGGTCAAAAATTATGCTGGCACTTTTAGAGGCCTTCTGGGCTTCAGATTTGAATTTGAATTTCCAAAGGCCATGAATAAGTTAAGTAGCATAGAGGTGAAGACTGGCACTGCCGGAGAGATCAGAAAAGTGTGTTCAAAATTCAATTCATGATTTTCGTATCATATAAGTATCAAGAAATAAAAACAGACCAAGTTTTCAGTTTAAAATAGCAAATAAAAAAACCAGGTAAGGTAATAAAAATTTAGTTTCGTCGCCTGAGAGATTCGAACTCTCGCGGGGAAACCCCATGTACTTAGCAGGCACACGCCTTAACCACTCGGCCAAAGCGACTTTGATGTTCCACTTTATGTATTACTTTTATTTATCGTTTTCCAGATAGAATTCATAATAACTAATTTTACTCTTTAAGATTGATTTTAAAAGCAAAATAATTTAAACACTGACGATATACATTTCCTTTATTTGCTTTCTGAAAAGCGTTGTGTAATATACCTTTTTTTAAACCAAAACATTGTTCTTTAACACTTAAGAACAATTAAATAGCTAAATATGATATATAGGATACATTAAAAATATGAATTTCCGTTGTTTTCATGAACATAAATATAGTAATCACTATAAAGATAAATTTGTTAATTTCACTATAGATTTGTTTCTTAATTGAGTATGTATTAGTCTTTTCTTCCTTTTACATTTTGTATTTTATTTTTTAAGTTATACATATATTACAGTTTCCTTATTTCCCTTTTACTCTTGGCCTACCGTGATTTGTATATGATGGCAAACAAAACTCAAACTTAAGACAAAATCTTAGTAGTACAAGTGCAGAATGCATTATTGAATACACATTACAAAAAGACCAACTAAGGAATTCTTGCTGATCAAAAATAAAATAAAAGAAAAGAAAATAGCCATTAGGAATCTTTAATTCAATCTAGCCAAACTTTTAATCATCAAATGTGCTCATGAATCCACCAAGAAAGCCAGCTCCATTACAGGATCCACACAAAATATCTTTTTTACCCCTGAAAGGAACACATATGTCGTATAGAATTAGATTGAAGCTAAACCTATGGCACTGGCAATTATAATCCCAAGTCCTTTGACACATATCTGTCATGGCTATTATACAAGTGGTCTATTTTGCAGGGTTTATTTAAATATATTTAACAAAATCATGACTACTGAAAGTAATGCCATTATAGAAACAAACTATCACACAAACAACATATTACATGATTAAAATTACAAACGGAGAAGGAACAAAATAACATTAAATTTTTCATACTGCTTTCTGATTAAAATGCAGCTAAGTGACTTGCTATTTTTTTATTTTTTATTTTTTTATCAACAATAAAAAATAAATAAATAGAACCACTTTTAGAGGAATACACAAAATCATTCTCCTAGCTAGACACTCATATCAACTGGACTAAGGAACAACCAAAATCAAACGCTAACTAACTTTAAAGAATCAGCCGCATTCAAGCCAAAGAATCCAAAACCCAACTAGAATAGGAAAAAAACTCAAAGTGACTTGCTATAGTTCTAAACAGAACCAATTAAGCTTCAAGGAGGGGAAGAAAAAAAGGAAAATACTCATCCCATGTGGACAACAATAGTGATAATGTGACTGAAAAGAACTTCATCGAGTAGATATTAGAGCCTTTCTTATATATAAGTGGGTGCAAACCTCAACCTCATGAGCCGGTTTTATGGGGTTGAGTTAGGCGTAAAGTCCACTTCTTAATATGGTATCAGAGCCATTTTCGAACCTATCCTAGCGAGTGTTTGTGTTGGGCCTATCGTGCCACCCGCTATCGGGCCGCTATCGGATCACCCATAATATATAGTCTCACGCACGAGTTGGCAGTCTCGGCATGAAGGGGTTGCGTTGGAGATCCCACATCGACTAGAGATTAGAGCCTTTCTTGTATATAAGTGGGTGCAAACCTCAACCTCATAAGCCGGTTTTATGAGGTTGAGTTAGACGTAAAGTCCACTTCTTAATATATTGTACAATCATTTAATCTTATGCTATTACACATTCTACTAATGCCAATAATAAAAGTTCTGCAGAAAGTTCGATCTTGACTTTTATTGGCTGAGATAGACTGTTTATTTCTTCTCTAGTTAATCCTTGCTGACAAGCATAGTTTAGTAGCAACACTGGTAATGATGCATATAGTTTTTCTTGGAGGAGGTGGAGAGGAGATAGAAATTGATGTGTATAAATGAATACTTATTCGCCATACAATACTTAACAAAGCACACTCACACAGGCTCACACGATAAAATAAAGGGAGAGGAAAGGAATGAGGTATGGTTCAGTTACCTGCATAGCCAACACAATCCACCGGCTTTAAATTGTCCGTTGAAGTGATCTACAGAATTAACGCCAGTACCTTTGCATTGAGTGCACATTATTGCACCTGCCAATTGAGCAAAAACATAACAACCCAGTGAGTTTAATACTGATGTTTTTAATGGTAGAAAGAGAGAAAATACTTCAAATATAGCTCTCCAAGAAATTGGAAGCAGGCCTCAAATATGCATGGAAAAAATCCTGACACTTCATCAAGAATTATTGATGAGGACTGATCTTGTTGTATTATTTTTCCAGCCTTGGCCTTAACCTTGCTATCAAGCCCAAATACAAACCAAGACCGGTCAAAGTCTAACTTCACATGTCTACCCAAGGCATATGAAGAAATAGGTATACACAGAAATAGGAGAAGACTAAATAAGATAGGATTTAGCCAAGTGCTAAATAGACATTTTCATCTGTTTGAATCAGTCACCAGTTCCACCATTTGCTTGAGAGATGATTTCCTTTATGCCCCGGATGTTGTGAATGTAAATGCATAGTAGAGAACCATCATCAGTAATAGCTAACTGAAACATAATAAGCGTGAACATACCTCCAGACTAATTGGGTTTCTTACTAAGAGGATATGCTACATCCCCACTGGAACGGTGTGACTTTGTGAGAAATTTTATGGCAATATCAGTATTTGGTGCATGGTTTTCACTCAAATGGGAAACAATCTTGTTAGTAGGCTTTAAAAGTTTATAGATTTTAAAGACATTGCCTTCGCTATTGACACAACAATTTTTAAGGGAAGGTGTAAAATTTCTCAAGAAAACAAGAAGCACTGGACAATCTAAATGTTCGCGAGGTCTAAGGTTTTCCTGTTCTGAATTTCGTATAAAGCTAGCAATTGCGGTATGATATCATACAAAGGCTCTAACTAATCTGAACCATCATTGAACAAAGAATAAGAAAGCTGCAAAAAATCTTAAAAATTGAAATTAAAATTCTACATTTTCACTTACCATTCCCCTCACAATCAGAACAAACAATGCTCCTAGATTTTGTTTTTTGACTCTTATCTTCTGTAGCCTGCATTAAAAAGAAATCAGAGAGGGATTCAAAGTATATGCAATTATGCATTGCGAAACACAATAGCAGAAAGCACATATATTTAACGCATGAGCAAGTTACATGTGCCATATCCCATTTCTTAGCACTTTTTTTTCCAAATGTTACTGGACAAAACTTTCAGCCTATGAACCACACATCTCAAACCAAAAATGAATGGTACACCAAAGTGACCAAACAGATGTACACATGCTACCATGATGACACAAAAAACAAGAAAGAAAACTGAATACAAAGCACCTTATTTGTAAATGGGATGCTAAAACTAATTTAAAATTCTCACCTTAACCTTCAAAGACTGAAAACTTGGAACTTTAGAACTCTGACACGCTTCCTTCATCCCAAAAGCCTTTCGGGTAACCGAATTACCGATAACTGTCCCTATTAAAGTGATACAAATTCTCATTCAATTGTATAAGCACCGCAAAACCCAAGAAAGAACAATCAAACAGAGAGAGTTATTAATACCAGGTTTCTTTGGGGATTCCAAGGAACAAATAGGAGCAAAACAAAGAGAGTGCGACATTCTCAACCAGAGGGATCCAAAATATCAAACAGTGTTGCCAAGTTTGGTCTGAAGGAGTGAGCTCAACTAATACGAGTTTGAGCAGATAAGGTCTTAGAATTTGTGGGTAAATATCGTGCTTTCATTACTTTAACGCCCTTGGACGTGTTGCAATGAATAGTGGGCAATTTGGTAAAATCCTTCTTTTGTGTGCATAAAACAAGGACATGGATTTTGTGAAACACAAACAAATGGCGAGCACTCTGCTGTCCGTACACCTCTTTCTTCCCTCCCAAAGTAAGCTTAATTGCGTGCAATTTCGGCAGATTCATGGCTGTTCTTTGTCAGTTTTGTCCAAATTTGCATTCCCTTTTCAATAAAGTGTGTATATTCTCACGAAGATACTCGTGGGAAAATTTGGTTCTGGTGTTGGTTTTTATTATGTTTTCTTTGTTATTTTAGAGAGGGAAAATATTGGTTACACGAGTGCTTTCAGAACTTCATTTCGTGGCCAAGTTGTGTGCAATCCAAGTTTCTGTGGGAGACAAATAGCTAGAAGCCATGGAAAACGTCTTGTTGTTCACTCACTGGTTGCCACTTCACCCTTTCTGTTTTCTCTGTCAATTCATTTAACAGTGCTTATAATGTGGTTTGCATATATTTGAAGTCTTGGTGTAGTTATAACTTTAGCATTTCTTTGTTGACAGCTTGGAAGGAAGGTGAGGTCCGTGAGGAACAGAGAGACTGTGATTCCTGAACCAGATTATAGGATTTCAATTGTGCTACTCGGTGGTTACTGATTCTCTCTTTATTTGTATGTGTCTTACCACATAGTTTTGGACTTTCAAGTAAGCATAACGCTTACTGTATAGATTTTATCTGTAGCTGAGGATAATGACTTGGTATAATCCTACATAATTGAGCGGATTGTGCATACTGTTCTTACCAAATGGACATGCCATAGTCCACCATACTTTCGTATATAATTTGTAGACTTTGCTGAATAATCTATCTAGAACTACATAGTTTGGTTGGTGGCCAATTTATTGGGCTAATCACAATCTGTTAAAGGATTGAATTTCTTTCATTTGAAAAAAAAAGCACCCTTACTGACCATTATGTTGCCTTAGTTTTGGGTTCTTTGGAACTAGGTGAATTCAAGTCTTTTCAAATGAGTTTAACAAGACTTTTAACATCTTTTGAACATTATGACTGAGTCTTACTTTCCTTTTCTTCCGCACTATCATACCAAAATCTTATCTGGCTTAAAATTCAATCAGGTATTGCTGGTGGGTTGATTTACACAGATAATCTAGTACCTGCAGTACCTGTTGGTCTCCTTGGATTGCTTCTGTTGTTCCAGGTGATTATTAGTAAAAGATGGTGTAACTAAGAAAGGTGTAGCATGGCTCAAGTACCTTTCTTTTCTGATGACTTTTCACTCTGTATGCTACAAGCTACATTATACGTACCATTCCCTTTTTAGAAACTGACTTTTTTTCTCTTATCATTTGTCTCTTATTTCTTCAGACTACTAGAGTGAGATTTGTCTTTGAAGATGATGCTCTGGTTTGTTACCTTCTTAGTTCTCCAAAAACTTTGTGGTTTATTTATAGTATCTTTTACTTTTTTGGCACTTAATCTTTACTATTTACTTTCTTAAAAACCTTTATATTTTGTCGTATTACAGCTAAAAAGTGTGTTGAAATTCGTTAGTTCGAATTAATTAGAAAAGTCCACTACTTACATTGTTACTGCTAAGGAACATTTAAAATTTGTAATGCATATTGCAGTTTCTAGTTAAGTTTTTCCATTCATTTTTCAAATCTAAGAGCACAAAATGTCATGCCATTATATAATTGAATCCATCTCAGTTCCTTTATACCCACAAACAAGTGGACCTTGTAATTGTAAATCATAACAACCAAAAATAGAGAATCACCCTCGTGATTTCTGAGAACAATTTTGTTTCAAACATTTATGTCTTGGTAGCAAATTCTCTGCCTCTTTTCCATCAAGCCTTGCACGAGATTATTATTAGATTTCACCAACTTGATGCAAAAGGATAAACTACATGACTAAACAAACTATGTTCTAGAGTTCTGCAGCTTGATCGATTGTAACTTTATACCTGGTTTATATTTATATGCAATTATCATTCAGTTTCAGTTTCAGTTTCCATCCTAGTTTATGTAACTTCATCGGCATGTTATATCTGTGTGCATGACTTCATGTACTTTTATATTCATCATTCCAGGCTGTTTTTTTATGGTCTCTTTTAGTTATTCATATTAGTTGTATACAAACTTTATGCTTTAGGAGGTAAGGATAGGTGAACAGCTCCAGGAATCAGGTGAAAATGTTTTTGTTGGAGGAGAAAACCGTTGGAAGTAAGTACCTGATTCTTGAATACGCTTACCAGAATTTCACAACAGTAGAACAAAAACTAGTTTGATACGCTGCAGGTACTCAACATTTGTTAATTGGGAATTCTGGTGGCCGAACTTCCCTATCTTGGTTTATTTCAAGGAGACGCAAACAAAGCCCGAAGGACAAATTCATTTCTTTCCCATAATCTTTGTAAGCAGTTTGGATGCAAGCACAGCCAATACACATATAGGAGAAGGCTAAGAATAAATTTCATTGCCAGACGTTAAGCTTTAGCATTTCTTTTACTGTTCTTGGTAATTTATTTTGATATGCAGAATGGTAAGCAGCTTTATGAGGCTATGGTGGAAAGAGCTGGCCCTTCAAAAACTAGTGGGCCAAAGGAATCCTAAGGACGGAGCTGTGTGGTTAGAGAGCCTCAGGTATCAATACCTTAAAAATCATTTAATAGTTTCGTCAATTGATAATGAGAATTGGTATATTATTACAGGAGGATTTAGAATTGTTCATTTTATTTACATATAGCATCAATGCCTACCGAAATGGTTATTTGATCCTTATACCATAGAATACAGTGGTTCTAAGGTTTCTTACATGCACGTGTTTTACAGTGGGGTGTCTCGGAAACCATTGAAATCGAGGGAGCCCAGGCAAAGAGACTTTTTATGTTGGGATTGCTATTTGTTTGTGCTAGTGTGCTGAGATGACGAGCACTGTTCTCGCTGTTTCAAGTAGCAGAAAAGCTTTAGTTAAACAAATAATTCGGATGTAGTTTCCTCAGCAACAAAAAAATACAATGCAATTATTTTGAAGTCTTGTTTCACATGAATATAGTTCGTCTCATTCCTTTTGAGATTTACCAGTGATTTTACTTCATTTTGGAAGATGTATAATTTAAAAGTACCCAGTATTTGAGTTGTGTTGGCTTCCACTGATGATGTAGTTCTCTCTCTGTATATTCATAGCTCCGAATTGGTTACGATATATCAAACGTGAGAAGTTGATACAAGTAATTTTTATAAAAAGATTTCAATAATATAATTGTAGAATACATTAAACGAATGCCTACAAATAAAGGCCTGTATAGAAAGATCACGAAGCCAACCCAAGAATCATAATTTAAGGTAATGTATGTCCAATAACACGTGCATTTCAAACTTCGTGGACTGATAGTGATCACGAAGCAGCTTGCAGTTAGCGTTGTAGTTGCCACCCGTCATAACTCGTTTCTATCAACATTAGAATTCAACACTCGTGAATTTGCTGATATTACAACCGGCAATAACTTGGTTTTCCATCCAGGGGCTGCAAAACTGAAAACCAATATTACGATCAGTCCTTTTTGACGCAGTGTGCATCTGTGCCATGTTGGGTACAATCATGATAACCCACACTACGGAGGAAATCTCGAATCTCTTTTGCAGTGCTATTACTGGCCTGTAATAAGCGCTCATCTTCTTCGTATATGAGATATGGGGCTTGGCTTCCTTTCCTTGAGAGCAACTTAGATGCTCCTTTTAGAACGTGATATTCCCAGCCCTGAACATCTATCTTAAGCAGAAGAACACTCTCGGATTCCGGAATCACTTCATCAAGAGGAACAGTTCTTACTTGAAAAGCTATCTCTTCATTGGACTTAAATGCCAACTTTGCACCTGTGGCAGAAATCGCACTGTTGTCTAACCTACCAACCAACTGGAAAATAAAGAAATTCAATAATCAGCATTGAAAGACAAGCAGAAATTGAAATGTTAAATAGATTAATTTCATTTTCTTGTCCTTCTAGTTTTCATGTCCGAAACAATGAGGACTACACCTAATGGTATAAAACTCTTACCGTAAGATGTTACAGATTTTCTCCCCAAATCCATTTGTTTCCATAAGAAACGGAAGTTCCAAATAAAATCATGGATTCAGAGTTGGCAACCATGATTAAAACAAAAAATAGAGAGATTTTTGTTGCATCGTTTCAAACTGTAACATTTTTTTTCCGAGCATAACGCACAGTCTGTCTTGTGCATTTTTAGAAGATGCTACAGAAACCAGTCAATATCAATCGCTAAATGAACATAATAAATATTTGGAGGCCACTTTTCAAGCTGGTTCCTGAGGAGATTTTAGACTTGCAACATCTGAGTCTGTACCACCAAAGCAGACAAGCTGACTCTTTAAAAAGTTTCCTAATGGATAAACAGACCATCGTTCCAAATATGCCATGTGCAGGGACTAACCTGCTCTAATAAAAATTTTAAATTTTTAATCAGCAATCTGAGGATAGTGGGGGCAGAATTGGAAGTCATCACCTGAACCTAAGACGTTATTTGAATCCCCATCCAACCCAACTAGCTGAACTAATCAGGTTTGTCAAAATCTTAAGGTCACATCAAATTATCCAAAACAGCTCATTTAAAGAATGTCCTTAAGCTTCAACATAACTTCAAACAGGAAACTTAACGACCTTTTTAGTGGGTAAAAGACAATATTAGAAAACTAATACAAAAAAAGATAGGTTCTATGAAGCTAACAGCAGATTTTTCAGATAACATAGAAAGGGAAAAGTCATGAGGATCCCGCAAACAGTAAGTAAACATCCCGGATATCCTATTCCTCCTACGTGCCATGTTCTTTTGTTGATAAACTACATACTGAAGAATGGTTAGCCTCATGTAGCACATGATTTAGAGAATATGACCACACTCTCGCCTTATCTCTCTACAAGAGTGCAAAATATCCTGGACAAAAGTTCCATACAAACAGCACCATGGGCCTGCCTTACATACCATGTTAGGTACTTCAAGAAAAACTTACAAAATATGCTTTAACTGATTTATACATAACCTCATTATGTACATCTAACCTATTGCAACATAAACTAAAGAGACTACAACTGAAGTATCACTAATTGCTTCCTATTCTTAAACTAGAAGAAAATTCAGGAACATCTTTATTAATAGTATTTAAATATGTTAATAATAGAGCTAAGAAAGATATTTGAGGCTAAATTTAGTGTTAAATAGTAGATAGGTAATTATATACATATTGTATTGGATCTTTGTTGAACCTTTTTTTAACTGTTTTCAAGTTTGCATAACTAAGACCTCTTATTGGACATATTTTTTGTTAGTAGGCTTCTCGCATAGCTTGTTGGACCAGTGGGTTTAATTAGTTAGACAAGTCTAATAGTTTTAGGTCTATAATGTAAGGAGTAATTTGTTGAATTGTGTAAGAAGTTTTGACTCATTGGAGAATTAAACTATGTGCTTTAGAGACAAAATCGATAATCTTTTAGGCACTACTTTTGATTCGTGTCTTTAAATTTCCTAATTCATAGAGTCAAATAAAAGAAGGGTGGCCTTGTTGTCACATTCCCTACTGAATTCCTCTTTTCGTTTGTTTTCATTTTTCTTCTATTCCTTGTTGAATTGTGATTGAAGCTAATAGATCCAATGTAAGGGTTCAACTGGTATCAGGTCATAATGGTCATCGTTGCAACCAAGGATTAAAATCTAAGTTTATCATGAAAGTCTATAACGTCCTAACAGAAACATTGAGCTGATTCGGATTCACTCTTTAGAGAACAAAGCATAAGTGGAAAACCATACTAGAACTTCAGAAGAAGTGACTTCTCAAAGCCTTTTTCATAAATTGATTCATAACTAAAGAAATAGTTCTTTCTTAATTTATCTATTTCAACCAACAACAATTTCCTCTACTTTTCTCTCTACGCACTTGAAATTATTCTTTCCCAGCTAAGTAAACTAGTATCCAACTAACACAAGCCTACTTCTACAACACTTTATCACAGTTCACCTTATAATATAGGAAACCAAAATTCAATTCAAGCACAACAAATAGCACATCAAAATTAAATTAAAAAATAAATAAGGCAAGAAATGTGACCTTGTGAACGGTAATGTTACCAATGCGATCCGACGCAGCGGCCTCGAACACAGTGACCAAATCCGCAACTCGGTTGAAGTAAATCCCTTCACAGATCTTCTGCAAATTCTCGAACACAGGCTCGAACGCCAGAACGCGAAACCCCATAGCAGAGGCGGCGAAGGAGGCCATACCCACGTTGGCACCAACGTCGACAACAAACCCGTCCTTGCCCTCGCTCTTGGCCTTCTCGAGCAGGTCCTGGATGGTGACGGAGATATCGGGCTTGCGAAAGGGCTTCCCTTTGAGCATCCTTACGATGTTCTTGTGGGGCTTGTCTGGGAGGGTTCCAAAATCGGAGAGGGAGAAGAGGAATGGGTAGCGCACGCCCTCGACGGTGTTGGCGACGACGGGGTGGGCCTGCGGAGAGGCGGAGCAGTCGAAGGGGGAGACTGCATTGAAGGAGAGGCGGGTGTTGAGGGCGATGAGGGTGGAGGTGGAGGGGTTTGAGGAACGCGAGGTGAGGAATACGAAGAAGAAGAGGAGGAGGAGAGTGGAAGAGAAGAGTAAAAAGAGGAACTTCGGGGAGAGGAGTCTGGTGGGCTTATCTCTTTTCCATGCATTTGCCATGGAAAAGAAGTGTCTGCGTTTTCAGAGCTTCGTCTTCTCTCAACGGAAACACAAAAAGAATTCTATTTTAGATTGGATCTTGCTTGAAGTTCGAGAACTACTCAGAAGTGTTTTTCTTTAAGCATAACACTAAAACTATCTGTCATTTTTGTTTTCTTTTCATGCACAATATTTTGGAAAACAAAAGAACTCAAGTGTCCCAAATTGTAATATAAAAATTATTCAAATATGTTTTTTGTCTTTCAAATTTAAAATTATTATTTTTAATTCCTGTATTTTGGAAAAAGTTTGTTTTAAATGTTGTTGAAAATAAAAATACAAAATCAAAGTGAGTTATTCTTATATACGATATTTTTAATGGGTGTTTGGCAATACCGATTAAAACAAATATTTATAAATTAAAGAAGCTAAAAATATTATTTTTTAATTTAAGAAAAAAAATAGTCTAAATTTAAAGAATTAAAAGGTATTAAAGCATATAAAAAAACATTTTTTTTATCGGTAATAAAAAGTCAATAAATGTGAACCACTTCAAATATAGTTCAACACGTATAAAAAAAAACCTGAAACCCTAAACCTTCACTATCCAAATCCAAACCATTCTACCATACTCTTAAAACCAACTTACCTAACTCGATCCAACAATCCCACCTAAAAAAACAAATCCCTGAAGAAGAAAAAACATTAACAAATCATCTTCATTCAGACCAGGGAATCAAAACATCAGTCAGAAAAGATAAAAAAACGTAGCATTAGACTTGACAGTGACTTACCACCAGACATATAAAAATCACTCTTTAAGTTTAACTTCAAATCAAATTTTCTATTTTAGTACTTTATTATTTTGTTTTAAATTTTTTAACAATACTGGTAAATGAGACTTGAATATTAACTCATACTTAGAATTTACTATGTTCAATCCAATGGGGGTTTGAATAGTTTGTACAGAGTCTTAAAACTCAAATTTAATGACTCTCATGTATTAGTTTAGAATATTTTTTTTCGATTTCACAATAATACTTTTTTTAAAAAAAAGTTAATGTATAACCGAGTGTATCATGCGAGTGAGAGATATATTTTAAGAATTCAACAATAAAGAAGAAAAAACTTGTTCTAAGACTTTACTCTTTGTGTGGGTTACTACTTCGATCTATTATAAAGTTAAGAAATTTAGGGATTATAGTTTAAGAGTAGTTTACTCCTGAACTACGTTTAAAAAAAAGTAATTTACCCTTAACATTATGAATTGTTAAATTTAGATGAAATAGATTGAATCTAAATTTTGGGTCTACTTTCACTAGATAAAATTAATTTAGATTTTTAATTTAATTTAAATTAGATTAAATATAAATTAATTTTACTTTCTCAATTGGATTAAATTTGAAGTGTGATTGATTTGATGTGAGATCAACCTAACTTATTAACATAATCTTGATTTTATGCACGTATGATGTTTTGTCTAATATGAGTCTAACTTGACTTAATTCAGTCCATCTCAATCCTACCAAGGTTAGACCCGATCAAGACTCAATTTAATCTGGGTTAGGTCAGACTTGATCTCAATCGGACTAAGTCAAACTTGGTCTCGATTAGACTACCTGATCTAGGCCCAACCCAACTCGATTGAACATGAGGCATGATCGACTCAACTCGACTTAGACCTAAACCGACCTAGCTAGACCTGACATGTGATCAACCCAAATTTGCCTAACACTACCCCAACCAAATGTAGGTCTAATGTCTCGATCCAAGATAAGCCCAACTCAACTTGGCCCAATTTGTCTCAGTTCTACTTGAGATTGGCTCAACATGGAACCAACTAGATTGGGCTCGACTTGGCCCCAATCTGATCTGGTCACAATTGAACTTGACCCGACCTTGGCTTGGCCCAACTTGGTTAAATGTGGTCTCGCCTCAACTTGGGTCGACTTAGACTTTGGCAAACTCATCTCAACCTCATGTTGGATCGACCCAACTCAATTTGACATAGACCCAACCTAATGTGGGCTCGATTTCTCGGTCCAAAATGGACTTAACACGATTTGATCTAGCTTAGTTCGTTTTGGACTTGGACCTGACCAAACTCGATTTGACCTAGGTCTGGACTAACTCATCTCAAATTGGGTTTGGGGCTGACTTAGCTTGACTTGGACCCAATCCGACCTAGCCTTGATCAGACTCGAAATGACTTGGGCCTCTCATAACTCTATTGAATGTGAGTTCGCCCCAACTCGACTCAACTTAGGCTTGGTTTGACTAGACTTACATGGGCCTAGTCCAACTCACCTCAAGCTATGTTCAGGCCAACTCATCTTGACATGGGTTGGAGACGAATCAGTTTGACTTGGGCCCATGTTGACTCTGCTCGACTTAACATGGATCAACCCAAGTTAGTTTGACATGGCATCGATCTTATTTCTTAACCCATTGCAGACCCAATTCGACCTGGCTCGGTCAGTCTTAGTCGAACTTTGGCCCAACCCAACTTGGACCATACTGGACTTGACCTGTACCTAGCCCATCTTAACTAAATGTGAGTCAATTCGGCTCAACATGGGCTTAGGCAGACTTAGCACAATCTGGCCAACCACGACTTGGCTTGACCTAGGTCCATATCGACTTGGCTTGAACTATGTTTGGTTTGACTCATCCCAACCTGAGTCTAGCTCGAGCTAGCTCGGTTTGACCTTGGCCCGAGTTGACACGACTTAACTTGGGCCCATGTTATATTAGTTTGATTCAACTTGACATGAGCCTGATCCAACTCGACCCCACATAACCCTAACCTGACTTAGCCTAACCTAGCCTAGCTTGACTTTGGTGTTACCCAGTCCAACTTGTTTTTGACAAACATTGCATAACTTTGACCCAATCCAACTCAACCTTACCTGAGTCTGACCGATGCTAACTTTACTCGACCTAACATTTTTTATTTTAGATTAAAATCCAAAAAATTATCCTATCCAAATCCAATTATTGCATAACTTTGACCCAATCCAACTCAACCTTACCTGAGTCTGACCGATGCTAACTTGACTCGACCTAACATTTTTTATTTTAGATTAAAATCCAAAAAATTATCCTATCCAAATCCAATTAAATGGATTAAACTTAATATCCAAAAGTATAGATTTCAATTTGAGATAAATCCATTGAAAGGTAATATTTATGAATTAGATTTGCCAATTTGGATTTTGTTTTCTTGGCCATAGTAACATGCCTATTGGAGGTGAGTACCCCTTCTATCACTTCAATGAAACAAAAAAAAAAAAAAAAGATTTTAGAAAATTCCTTTTAATGATGCGGGTGCACGAGCCATGAAGGTTTTACCCTTGAATGGTGAATCAACAAAAGGCAAATGCTCCCTGCACCCAATCATTTTTAACCTGCACCCAACATATTTTTTTAATTTCCAAAAATGCCCTTAATTCCGGAAATAAAAATCCGGAATTGAAAATAATATATTCCGGAAA
>Ga0123342_1005484_pt1 | contig 18339 bp, 5 predicted proteins | sample Turbeawhitnodule_FD_89960 | JGI IMG/M metagenome (GOLD analysis project Ga0123342, IMG submission 89960) | Root nodule microbial communities of legume samples collected from Mexico - Turtle bean Mexico white nodule | ecosystem: Host-associated > Plants > Roots > Nodule | place: Mexico: Nepantla...
AGCTTTAGAACCAAACAAGAACAAGCACACTTTTGATTTTTGAAATCTTTCAAGAACACATGCTAATTCTCTGTAAATCCTTAATTCTCTGATGTAAAACTTGTTTTCTCAAATGTATGATTCTTCTTTTAAACGTAGGAACAAGTTTTCTTTTTATAGAAAAAAAACCTATAACAGATTTTCAAAAAACAGTTAAAGCTGTTATAACAGATTGAAAATAAAAAGAACATATTTATTTTCAAAAGCAGTTAAAGAATTTGTTATGTGAAGGAGACTCAGTCAACCATTCTGGTGCAGGGACAAAACGAAAAATCGTTTAAGATAAACATGACACCAGACTAAAAAGAATCTATTCATTTATAGATGAACATATTTATTTTTCAAAACGATAACAGAAAAGACTTAACTATTGAAACACAACCGTTTTGAAAGAGAGAAGACTTAGTCAAAATACTTGATGCTCAAAACCTGATTTTCAAAAGCCTTAGTCAATGCATCAGTTTAAAAAAGAATATGTTTATTTAGAGAAGAACATATTTATTTTTATGCTGTAAAGGTGTTTTTGCAAAACATGTGAAAAACAATTTCAGAAAATTTGTGTTTGCTTTTATCACATGGTCAGGGGTTAAGATGTGAGTTACCCAGCAAAAAGCCTACTCTTAAACAACCTCTAACCTATATCTAAGACATTCTTAAAGCAAATACAACTATACATGAAATGTACACAAATGGCTTCATCAAACACATGTCTTGAAGGGGCAACAAACATCTTCAACATAATACAATACTAGAAATAATATTTCAATTACCGAAAATAATATTTTATTTCAAAACAATTATAATTCACAAATAATCAATCAAATTATTTTTTCAACAATTTTTAAATATAATGACAAATATGTAAACTTACATTTTTATCAATTAAAAAAAATAAAATTTCAATTATATCCATCACATCACTCACAAACTTTCGTAAACTTCCCTACACTTTCCACTCTATTTACCTTAATCCAAACACTCTAACTTTCTTCATACTTTCCCTTCAAATCATCTCAAACTCACTCTCTCAATAATTGAGGTTTTTTGAATTGGGGTATGTTATAGTGGATGTGTGAGGAAAGTTTATTGAAATTAGTGAGTGATGTGTTGGTTGTAAGAATATTATAAATTATTTTGAATAGTAAAAGTTGTAAGATTACAAATTTACCCTTGTATATAAAAGAAGAATAAATAATGATTTTTGTGTGTGTATATTTTAGTTAATTAAAATAATTTAAAGTTTCATTTATAAATAAAACGAAAAAAAATGTAAAAATTGAAAGAAATAATGAATTATAATTTAAAATTTAAGTATAATTTTTTTTTTTTTTACTTAAGTTAATTTATTTACATAATTTTAATATTATTTATGATTCTTTAAATTATGTTATATATATATATAATTATTTTTAATGATGATTTTTATTATTATCAATAAAAAATGAATAGGTATATAGGTATTTTTATTTTATTAAAAATATATTTAATATTTTTATTTTTATTATGAATATATTAAATATTTCTTGGATATTTACAGTTTATTTGGAATAAAATTAAATATTTTTAATTAATATTTATTATCATTATTTAAATTTATTTGGAATAAAATATATTTAATATTTTTATGTTTTATTATATGTGCAGTATAGATTAAAAAAATGTGGAATTTGAATAATTTATAATAAATATTGTGATAGAATGAGGGTATATAAGTCATTTTATATATTTATGAATTACTTTCAAACAGGGGGTGCACCCTCACTTCCGTCTACAGGAACAATGCACCTCCTGATCCAAACAGAAGAGTTAGAAGCTTACAAGATAAAGAATTAGGAAAAACAATTAAGAAAAACAAGAAGAAAATTAAAATAAGATGTTTCAAACCTTTTCTAACTTGTTGTTTTGCCATGTGTGTGTTATGGAGAATAGACAACTCTTTAAGGAGAAACAACACTATAGGACCCTTATGTAGCAAATTTCACTAATACAGTAGGTCATTTTAACAACAGTTATAAATAGGTTGCATCAACTATTTCAAAGTGTCATATATAGGAACGTGACAAAAAGAAATCATATTTGACAACGGTTTAGATCATCGTCATATATTCAATAATGACGACGATTAGTTAAAAGTCGTAATCATATAGTTTCAAAACAACGACAATTAGTTCAAAAATTGTCACCTTATGTGACGTAAACATGTAATAAAAGGGGTTTTCGGAGTGATATATGGCAATGATTTTGTAATAAATTGTTGTTTTTGTGGGACCTACGATGACAATTAAGGTAAGAATCGATGTTGTTTTGCATTTTTTTAATTTTTTTTTTTTTTTATTTTTCCTCTCCTGATAATTAATCAACCTATATATAATATATATTTTACAACCAGCCAAAATGAATAATATACTAAAAATTCATTAAAATAAAGTATGACAAATGTCAAGCATGAGAATTCAAAACATGAAATCCAAAATTGAAAGGTAAATTTACAAAGACATGTTTACAAAGTTTTGTAATATTATTTAGCTTAATGTGTTGTAAAAGTTGATGAAATATGTTGTCCATGTGGATCTAAGTCAGTTAATGAATTTAAAATTGAATGATTAAACATCCATGAAATACTACAACAAATAATAACTTGAATTATTACATAAAATAAACATAGGTTGTTTAATTATGAATTAGTTAAATAATTACCTAGTCACAACATCTTTTAATATCAATTCCGACAATAGTTGTAATCCATTGCATTACATAATATCCACACTCATACCAACCAGTTTGTTTATTACACTACAATTCAATACCAACGTAATTAACATGTTTAATTAACAAGCAAACATCTATATTTGGACAAAAATTTATAACCTTGAGTTGCAACCATGTCAACTTTTGCAATCTTGAACTTGGCCTACCCTTCAAAATATTATATTTGGAGTACACACTAATAAGAAAAAAATACTAGTTAAGGGAGACTAGTATAATGGAAATACATAAATTGATGTTAATTACCAATCTACTATCTATTTGAGATACGTGAGAGGCTTCTTGTGTAATAAGCATGGTTATGTAGCAATGTGATCAATTAGGGATATGACAAATAACTATCATTACAACTATAAATGATGGACTATAATTTGACGATGGAAATGCTACACTTACTTATAAACATATGGTGCAAAATATATTTGTCAGTTACTTTCCCTGTTATTAGCGAAATACATGATAACTACATAAAGTTAATATACACGATTGCAACTAGTTACCAAATATATTGTGTGTTTCAGTACCAACTAATAAAATTTTAATTTAATATATTTTGTTCATCATAACGTGATTGTCAATAATTGAAATGTCATCTTACTTCACTATTTTTTTACATTATCTTCAAAGTTGAAAATTTAATTTAATTAAAACTATAAAAATGGGAATTGTTAGTGTTTTGGTCAAAAAAATTATCAAGAAAACCACTTTCTATAGCAATAAAGGAATTTCCAATTTCCCTTAATTTGTCTCAATCTATTTAACAAAAGAAAGAAAAAAAACTTCCTTTCTATTTCTCTCTTTCCCCTTTTATCCTATATCTCAAGGCTAAAAGATATAGGTTGTTAAAATATTTTTTCTTAAAATAGGGGAATTATCTCAATTTCCCTTAACTTCTTGAGATTTTCTCCTTAAAATTAGGGGAGATTATTCTAACTTCTTGGAATTCTAGGTTTGAATTCAATAATGATTAAATTAAATGAGAGTTTCGAGGGTGATCGTGGTCACTCAATCTTTATGTCTCTAAGTCACACAGATATGTCTATGTAACGATTGAAGGCCATTAAAAATTGTTTCTTAGATTGACTACCATAGTTCGTGGATCGTTCATAAGTTGAACACATGGGTCGTTTACTTACCGACCATGTCGAGGTCATTCCTAGTCCAACCACTTCACTTACCAATCATGTAAAGGTCATTCCAAGGCCGACCACCAGGAATGTTCACTTACCAATCATGTAGAGGTCGTTTCTAGGTCGATCATCAAGAATACTCCCCTTTGAGAGGATATGTGTCGAACATCCAAATATCAATATTCTCTTAAACTTTATCATTGTATATTTTAACACCACGACTAGCAAGAGAAATTTTTCATTTATTAGATTATTATTATTTTTAATAAATTTTAAAAGTGCTAATACTATAATTTTTATTGCACTTTTTATAATCCATTGTAAATCATTAGTTAAAATATGTTTAAAATTATAAAATTGAACCAGTCTAGTCCTGTGTGTAATGAATATTACTTCTGATATTTTAATTCTTAATAAACTTTAATTATAGAATATGGTTCTTGTACTCCTCTGTGATCCTATATACTCTTCAGTATTTACTAAAACTTATTTAAAATCATAAAACTATGTAATCTTACTATAATGAACATTGAGTCATAATTTAGTATTTTTAATAATTTTTAAGTAGTAATGAAAAAGTAGCAGTGCCCAATTAACATTTTTTATCAAATATTTTAAGAAAAAAACATAATTTTTTTTTTCTCAAATACATTTTTTATTATTCAATAAAATTTATTAAAAATCAAATAATTTACAACGTCATATTTCTAAATTCTTTTTAATGAGATTTACTCATAATTTTTAACTAAAAGAAATGTAAGTAGCACTCTTACAAACACATAATATATATATTCTATTAGGCCAAATTTAGATGTAATATCATTGTATAACTAGTGCGATTTTGCAGAGTCAAATTTAAATTTAAATGCTAATCTTAATTTCTTAGACGAAATTCTACGACAAATATATCTAGTACTATATTGCATATTCCGACGTAGTTTTGCAGTTTTTAATAAATTTTAGAAAATGTGAGATGTGATATTAATGAATGTAACAGAGTGTGTAAGAAAGAATGTGTAAAATCTTGTAGTGAAAATGGGTATTTTTTTGGAGTGACTCTTCGTTTCTGTTGCTGTGTTCCTTAAAAGCAAAACCAATTCAGTTTCTTCTGTTTCAACTCACAAACAACAAATCCAAAACATGTTTCTCATTTGATCTTGTCTTTCTCACGCTCCCTTCAGTTTCACGGTTACTTGGTTAGCAGCATTTCTTTCTTAGTTGTTCTTCTTTGTTTTCTTGAGTTCCTTAAGTTTTAATGCCAATGGAATAGTGTAGTTTCCTTGACATTATACTGTTTAACGAATCTTTCTTCTTTTACTTGGGTTCTTCAGTTTTATATCAATGGAACAGTGTAGTTTTCGTAACCTTATTGTTTTGTGTGCCTCAAAGTTTTAGTCTTTTACTACTAATCGTTAATGGTGAAGAAACACGAAAATGAAGTTTTTAAGTACTTCAACATTTCATAGTTTAATTAATTCCTTTATTTACTTGTTCTAACTTTCTCTCTCTGATGTTGTGGTAGTGCTACAGAACTTGAAAAACTTGTTGGTGGGTCTAGAGTTATCACTTGTTACTTGGCTCCCAAGTAATGGTATGTTCTTGTCCCCTCCTGAAGTCGATCATTCAATACACATTCTATACCATACCCATACAAACTTTTCTTAGTTTCCGATGATTAGTTTGTTTTTCTGCCATTAACCTTGAATTTTTTAACACTTGCTGATTAGGTTATTAATGACAAGTTTGGTAATTGGAATATTGATTAATCTTTTAACACTCATTCCTTTATTAAGGTTTTTTTGGTTGAAAATTTATGTAGGATTCAGAAGGTAGTTACTCTCCCAGTTACTGTATTGATTGGAACACTGATGACGAGATGGAGGTGTTTGGAGTACCTTCCTCTTACAGTCAAGAAGAGAGCTATGAACAAAGTGTGGCGGTAAATCCTGCATCCAATTACCTCACAATGATTTTGCCAAGTTTTAGGCTTTCATCGCTCTGAAGTTCTAAGCATATGGTTATAATGATGTAGAAGGGCTAAAGGGCTTTTCTGGTTTAATCTTATGTATGATGGTTAACTCCACAGGGCAATAGGGGCCACCCTTTGTTTGAAAAAAATGTCCCATGATTGATAGCAAGAAATAAGTTTTAATGAAATGTTTAGAGTATATAGTTTTCCACTAATCATTACTCAGTTATTTGGGATGAAAGAAAACCAGAAGACAAAAATATTTGAATTTTGAATTGAAGAGAAATAAAGCGGAAAAAATGTTTTTTTTTTTAAAAAAACCATCTTTTCTGTCCTTTTTATTTATGTTCTCTTCATAATCAAACAAAAAAACTGCATTGTTGTTTATGTTTGAGAAAGTTTGGATTTTTATTCCTTTTTCTAACGTTGAAGTATTCTGTGTTCTGTTTAGGAGAGTTCTACAAGGAGCTTGAATGCTAAACAAGCCAATATGATTCATAATTTTGTGGGAATGGGATTTTCCAGAGAGACAGTAATCAGAGCTATTAATGAAAATGGTCGTTTTTCTCGTTTAATGTATTCAATAAATATTTGTACTTTACAAGCACTAGTACAGCAGTACTGGTCTAGAATGATAAGATTTTTGTTTTGACCATGGCAGGAGGAGATGACGAGGAAGAAATTATGGACACCCTGCTTACACTTACTGCTGTGAGTACACTTTTAAGTCCACCATTTGGTTTTCAATAATTTCAATTTTTTAAGTTGTTGGTATTCACTTCAAGAATTCCATGCATTATATCTGTTGATCCTGTTGAAGTAGATCAGTATTCCTATGTAACGATACTATGCTGACCATCAAATTGTTTTATCAAACTGCACACACTGGTTAGAAATTAAAATGATCAAAGAAAAGATACTTTCAAGACGAAAGAGGTAGTGAAATCTTGGAAATATTGGACAATTAATGGTTTTGATTCTCATAAACTTAAAGTTTATTTTGAAGTGCTTTTCACAGCAAAGTTTTTATCATCCTCATTACTTTTACTTTTAAGACAGTTTTTACTCTGTTCAAAACCCGTTAATTGCATATCATATATAAGTAAAAATGTTGAATACTGCACCGGCCAGATTATTATTGATGCATACGTGCAATGTTAGTTAGTTATCTGAGTTCTAGGAATCATTTTACTCGCATTGTGTATATAGATTCCATTTAACTGTTTCCCTTTTAGGAAAAGCCCTCAACAGAAGAGAACGATGAGATATTGTCCATACTTGTCGATATGGGATACGCTTTTGAGGACGCTTCAACAGCTATAGACAAATATGGTGTGTTTAGTGTATACTTGTTATCTTATATTTGTTATCAACACTTTTTAAGTTTCTTAATTGTTTTTCTTTCGTCTCTCCAATATCAGCAGCGTTAAATGGTCTCAGATGGTCAATTAAATAATGAAAAATGAGCTATCAAACTTTTTGTTCTTAATATATTCAGTTTCGATTGTTCTGTTTGTTTTGTTACGCATTTCCTTATTAAAGGTGATTGATGCATGTGGAATATCTCGACTTCTATCTAGTATACCATGAACATATAGTCTACCGGGTTAAGAAAAGCTATGAAAAAAACTGAGGAAATGGCTTCAATGATCAACATATAAACTATATGTTGCAATATTAAATGTCATTGCAGGAAAGGTAACTTCTATGGCTGATCCTCTTAAAATGTTATAAATGCCATTTGTTTTTTTTTTTGGCAAATAGCTTAAGCCAGATTTTCTAGCTTACTGGCTTAAGAATAAGAATATGGGATAGTAACCTGGGACAGCATCATCTTTGTGGGAGCATGTACATGGTTATATGCAGTTAGCTTCAATTATGAAAGAAAAAGTCGTCTTACTTAAGCATGTAGAAATTTGTCTGGTGGTGGTTCTTAAACTTTTTATTTCTCACTAACATTTGGCAGGTCCTAAAGCTGAGATCAGTGACCTGGCAGATTTCATTAGTGCTTCTCAGTTAGAAAAGGAAATTGACTCGCTTCAAGATCTAACTAAAATTAAACATGTTGCATCTGTTGATACACAGACAGAGGTGAGGTTTACAATCCTATAAAATATTTCTGCTTGTAATTAAAATATCAGTAAAGCAAGTACTTTTATCAAATTATGTTATAACTGCTGCTCTTCCATCCAGACAAGTGATCAACCGTATCTTCATGTGAGTAAGAAAGTAAAACTCCACGGCAATAAATGGAAAGACAGAATCAGCTGGTCAAAAGAGAAGACAGCATCATCAGTTGATATGGGGATGATACATCCCCCAGGTCCAATGACAGGATTTGGTGTACCCAACGAAGTAAGTCAAGTAATTTCGAGAGAGCTCCCAAGTGAAGTAGCAGATAAACCATACTTCTATTTTGAAAACGTGGCACTTGCTCCCAAAGGAGTTTGGAATAACATATCACGTTTTCTATTTGAGATTGAGCCAGAATTTGTTGATTCCAAATACTTTTGTGCTGCAATGAGGAAAAGAGGATATATCCATAATCTTCCCATCCACAACCGCTCCCCCGTGCTTCCTATCCCACCACTAACTATACGAGAAGCTTTTCCTTCAACTGAAAAGTGGTGGCCTTCCTGGGACAAAAGAACAAAGCTCAATTGTCTTCTAACTGGCACAGCTCCTGGCACAGTTACAGATAGATTAAGGAAAACCCTCGAAAAATTTGATGACGAACCTCCACAAAATGTCCAAGAAAATGTACTTCAAGAGATTAAAAAGTGGAACTTGGTGTGGGTTGGGAAAAACAAATTGGCACCTCTTGAACCTGATGAATATGAAATGTTGCTGGGATTCCCAAAGGATCACACCAGAGGTGGTGGAATCACCCGGACAGACAGATACAAGTCACTTGGCAATGCATTTCAGGTTGTCATGCTATTGAGTTTTACACAGCACGTACTTTAAGTGTTTGTTGTATCATTAGAAGAGTTTACGGCGATGATATTATAACTAAATGAAAAAAAAAATCAAACTTCTTTCTATTATAGGACAACTCAGTTAAATGATGATTTAAAAAGTTGTGATCAAATTATGCTCCATTTTATATTTTCTGTTAGGGTGTAATAGCTTAATTAGGCACTTGATTAAGCTCATAAGGGTTTATGGCATAAAAACTTATTAAAATATGCTAAAAAGAGCATATTTTGACAATTATGCCAATGGACTAATTGAAATAAGTTAAAAGAACTTACAAGAGTAATAGGTTATAAATAAGCTCCAACAAGCTTTCCATAAGCTCTTCAAAGACTCTCTTAGTTTCTTTGAAAAAGCTCTAACTGCAAGTTAATGGAATTGATTTCAGGTTGACACAGTTTCCTACCATCTTTCAGTGTTGAAGGATCGATTTCCAAATGGCATCAATGTGTTGTCTCTCTTTTCTGGCATTGGAGGTGCTGAGGTTGCTCTAGACCGACTTGGAATAATGCTTAAAAATGTGGTATCTGTGGAAATAGCTGAAGTGAACAGAAACATCATTCACTGTTGGTGGGAGCAGACCAATCAAAAGGGAAATCTAATTGAGGTCGAAGATGTACAGAAAGTCTCTTCAAATCAGCTGAGGCAGTGGATAACCAAGTTTGGTGGATTTGACCTCATCATTGGTGGGAGCCCCTGCAACAACTTTTCTGGCAGTAACAGAGTTAGTAGACATGGGCTAGAGGGAAAGCAGTCCTCACTCTTTTTCGAATACTATAGGATTCTTGAGGCAGTAATCGAAATGCAGAAAAATGACCCTCAGGGAAACAACAAAGTGCAATAGTGCATTTTGTTATTTCTCACTATTGTATGTAGATAAAAAATTTAAGGTGCAACTGATAATGAAGTACACAATATGAGGAAAATCCAATAGACTCCCAACAAAAGAAATTTTGTTGTTCTCTTTGCTCGTTCTACTTCTTATGTTCTTTTGTTCTGGCCTGGTTTTACTTACAGCCGTGTCATCACTGAGATTATTTTTAAGAAAGAAAAAGGAAAGGCAAGGCTTTAAACCGAGTGTTTCCTATATTCTAACTGATGGGCACACACAGACAACGATTAATAACTAATATGCTAACAAAGTTCAGTGGAAGATTAGCTTACAAATAAATGTCACGGCAGAAGCAACCTTGTCATAATTCTGATTGGGCTCTCTAATGATCTAAATGAATATTTCTAATACCCTCTTATAGCATTTTATTTTATTAAAAAAATGTAGTTGGAGCCATGGAATATGTTCCTACCGTTTCAATCACAAGGAACTCGATGGAGTTGGTGGTGGTAATACGGTCAACATTCACACAATTAGATTGTTGGAGATATTGATCCAATAATTGAGAAACAAAGAAACAAAGCTAATCCTATTTTGTGAATATAGAATAGACATAGGCACTTACGATACAAATTCTATTTCATAATTTTCTAGGCATCATTAAATTCCCAGAAATACATGCATGTCATATCAATAATCATTAATCAAGTCAAGTTCCCGGAGAAAGAGGACAAATAATATCCTTAGACATAGTCGATTTTTATTATAGAGACAAATTACTTGGAGATGAACATTAAGAACTTTAGGTAGATAAATCACACAAAGAAAACAGTGACTTATATCCCGTTTTTGTTTTAATACTTACGGTTCATAAGTTAAGACAGATACACCTCAACACTTGCAGTTTTTATCAATTGGCAAACGGGACAAACATTGATAAATCCCTCACAATCCTTACACAAGCACAGGTGCCTACAAGGCATCAACAACATGGAAACTGCCTTTGCCTTGCAAGCTCTGCAAGTCAGATTCTCTGCATTTTGGTAGGTCTTGTGAGTAGAGTTTATAGGCGCACCCGGTAAATTTAGGAAGTTGTTAGGATCTATATACGAGGCATCGTCATCAACTTCACTATCTCCAAACCCTTCCTTCCCTTGTTCAACACCTTGAGAAATTGCCTGCTGCAGGTTGTTCCTCAATGCATTCACAACTGACTCATTATACTTTGCTCTGTAATGCCAGCTTTGTGCTTCAATAGCCACCTGCTTTATTCTTTCTGCCAGCTCCCTGTTTTTCCGATTCATGTTTTCTATCTCCACATCTTTTTCCTTTAGCTTTGCGCTAATACCTTTCTCAATGGAGGAGAGGAGAGCAGTCATGTGTTTTTGCTTCATGTCTCTCACCCCTTTTGACAACTGTTCCTTCTGTGTAAAAGTAATTGGAATAGCATTTCAGAAGAGTGCGAACCAAGAACTACAAAATTGATAATTCCATTATTAAAGTATAACGTCTAGTTCATATATCTTTGTGCAATAGAAAAAACAAACATTCAAAAACTTTTTCATCACAATATCACCATCACCCTTACTCAGATTTAAACATTTCGGATGAAGTGTTCAAAAAGTAATAATTCTTCAAAAGAGCAACTCCTAATGAACTAGGCTATGACTTGACAAACATGTCTACAAATTCCCCTATTTTCCTATTGAATTAAGCCACAGGACAGTCCTTCAAACCCTTTTAATCAACAGAAATATTTTGAACGTAAATCATTTGTACCTAACTTCATACATTACCTGAAGTTTAATATACTGATCCAACTCTTCTTGCTGTCTATCAAGCTCAGTTCTGATATTATCACCAAGAGACAATATGATAGACGGTGTGGCAGTCATGCTGCCACTCGCAGAAGTAACAGATGAGTTATGCTCATCATCGTCATATGAAAGCCTCAATCCTGTGGACACAGGGTTGGGATTTTGAATGCTTGCTAATCGATCAGCATCCTTTTGATTGACATTGTAATTTAAGGAAATCTGAAGTCTTTGTTTTGATATATCTTCCATTTCCTTGCTGCGTTTATTAGGCTGAATCATGGAGCTGACACGCTCATTTCCGAAGTAATTAACTGGGTCAACACTACATCCAGCTTGTACTGCAAGAGATATTGCTTGACTATCATTCAGTTATAAGGTAAAAACTATGGACAAAAAACTAAAGACATTAAAGGACATGCAAAATAATTTAAATGGTAATTTAAGGAACTGCATTAATCTATTAAAGGATAAATTGAAACAAATATGTAATAATTTCTAAATTTACAAAACAAAGTAGGAATTTTAGTGCTATCAATGGCAAGAATACTCAATGAGTAGCTTGTTGGTCAAACACAGTACAAGATACAAGTAAAGAAAAGGTACCCCTAGTTCCAAGAAAAATAAATTTGATGTCGACAACCATTACCATTCTTGTGCTTCAAAACCAAAACATAAAAGAAAGAGTGCAGGAGAAGTAGGTACACAAATTGTCAGCATTGATTATGTCTGACAAAAATTAGGTGTCAAGCAATGCACGCACACAAAACATCCATACAAGCAAAAACCAAGACAGGTTCATAAGGCATTCCATCACAGTACAAAAAAGGAAAGGAGATGATATAAACATGCCTATTAGCAAAGGTGACAAGAGGATACAACTGTTGAAAGTACAAGAAGGAAAGTAGCATTTGAGTAAAAATCTTAAACCAGAAAAATATACCCATAAAAAAGTAAGTTCATGAAAACGGTGATAGCATGTTTAACAACCACGTTCAAATGATTTAGTGAAAAAATTTCGTTACATGAGAAAAGGAAAGAGAAAACTTACAATTTCCAAACAACTGCAACTGATTTGACGCATTTGTTTGATGCCGAAATTGAGTCTCATCCAAGAAAACAGGAAGCAAGCGATTTCCATTGTTGCCACCAAACATTATCCCAGGATATGTGATTGCCTAGCTCAAGTATGTAGCCTTCAAAGAATATTAATGAAGCTACCAATGATTATCTAGAAGAAAAGGGTAAAGGAAAAACATCAGCATCAACTTTGACTAAAAGTTAACAAAATATTACAGCACTGAAAAACACATTAGTACAATACTTTGTACTATTTGGCTTGTAAGGGTAGGAGAGTTGATGGTCTAATGAAGTTTGCTTATAAGTTGGTTTTGCTGTGATGATACTTGGTAAATATTTTCTGCCTCCTACTTGTCAAGTAATTTAGTGAAAAAGAACATAAAAATCAATATACCAATGTATCTACATGTTCAAACAAAAAGATGAAAATAGACAAATTCCATCTCAAGGTTGAGTTGCTAATATTTAGGAAGTAATGTTTGGGTAGAAACAAAGGTTAATTGTTCAGCATTTAGTGCAAATGTGGCAAAATAAAATATTTGAAGATGACAAAAATATTGGACTTTCACCAATATCTAGGTGAAATATTTTCACAAATACAAAGGAAAAAATTAGGTAGAACACAAGCAATTTATAAAAAATAATCATATACTTCTTATGATTAAAATCTAAAGATCCAAACCAGTTATTTGCAAGTTCAGTAATACCAAGAAACGTGATTTGTAGTAAAGATAAGTACAATTAACCATACACTTCTCAAGCCTTTTTTGGGTTTTTCTTCTGCTTAGAAACAGAAACTCAGCAAAACACAATTTTAAACACTCCCCTAGTGAAATATTGAGGAGCAATATCAAGGTTATATAATTCTTCACTTTCATATATTCAGTATGCATGATCTCATAAGAATGAAAACATTCCTTAGAAGCAAATGTTGAGTTTCAAACAATGAAAAGTTTTAGAGTTCAACAAAATCTTATATTGATTTTCAAGAACAATAGCCTTATCCCACTAAGCGAGGCTGGATACATGGATCAAAAAATATCATGGGGGCTTAGTTAAAAACCAAACTATCAAGTATGTTATTCACCATGAAATCCCTTTTAATTTGTCCAATGTCCATTTTGATCTCTCTTTACTGCTTCTCATGGAGCTAAAAATCATGTCATCTACTCTCCTCACCAATGCCTCGAGTGGACTTCTTTGCATACCGAATTTCTATCTTCTTTTCCTCAATAAGTTATGCTAATATCTCTTCGTATACAAACATTCCTTATCTTGTCCTTCCTTCAGTGGCCACACATCCATCTTCACTCCACCTATGGTCTCATAAGCTAGACCCAAGCTCGAATAAAGGAGAACAATTATGTTAAGCACTCAACAGGAAGCTTAAAATGTGTTGAAACCCCAAACACGGATCACTCACGGCAGATATATTGACTATCAATCATAAATTAAAACAGTTCGTCAGTAGGTGTCTAACCTCCAACAACAATATCTGATCTGTGGCCTAATATTCACTTAAACAATCACATAAAGCATCTAAGGAAGCCATTCTTATGCAGAATCATATTTGTGATATGAATAAATGTCCAGCAATTGTTATATAACCAAATTGTAATAATAATAATAAAAAAGGATAGAAGTGTTACAATGTTATAATGATTTCCCCAGAAAAAAAAAATGAATGGATTTTGCCTACATCAGTTGAATAGTTTGGAAACTGACAAATATATTATCCCCTAGGCATATATGTCCTTCTTCCCATTTTTTTGTAGAATGGAAAAAGAACTGGCCTTGCTTCCGTTTCAACAAAGGAAGGCATGGACTTGTCAAACAAATCTGATGGGTGTTCATTAAAATTTGATTGCATCAGATGATTAGCAAGACAAAAGAGTCCTCGAAACTGAATATCCAGTCAACAGAAAAAGCAAAAAAAAACAAGATAAACATCATATTTATTAAGTGATTTATAAAAATTTATAAACATGAAAGCTCATCATTTCACTCGGATCAACAATCATTAAAAAAAACTGATTAAATGCTGGCATACATAACAGAACACGACAACAAAAAATTGTTATCTTCGTGTTCAGAACATCTTTCTGTTGGTCACAAGAGGGGAAATGGAAAGCTGCAACACAATCCACCATCAACAGAGCTAATCAGGCACCACAATCTAGAAAGTCAAAAGCTTTGAGACATCAAAAGATGGAAGATCAATTCAAACAAAAACCCAGTACATACCTTGAGATGGAAATGTTTTACAAGAAAGAAAAAAACAGAAAGATCAGGCTGATACAGACACAAAAATAATGATGGAACAAAAGGGTTGTAGAGAGGAGGAAGAAGAAGGTAAGAGATCTGGAATGAAGGATTAAGGAAAGTGGATGGGTGAATGATGAGAGTTATGAATAGAATATAGGAAGGAGTGGGTGTTGCATAAGAAATGGAGACAACTATTCTTAATTTGTGGGATTTTTTATGGTCTGCATAAATATTAAAATATTTATATTCAATAAAGTATATTTAACATTTTTATGATGTATTCATGAACATACATTAATAAATCTTTACTTTATTACTTCTTACGTTTTTTATTATTTATTTCGAATTAAATAATTTATTATCAGAAAGACATGAAAATCATTTAGCGATTTGTGCTTTAAACTAATTTACAAAATTAAAAATATTTAATTTATCACTTCTTATGTTTTTTTTCTGTTTTATTTAGAAGTAACAATGCCATTATTACGAAAGAGATGTTTAATTTATTTAGTTATGATGTTTTTTATGTTAAAATTTGTGTTTAGGATCCATTTACTTCTGTTTTTTATTTATTTTTTGTTTCCTATTTTAACTTTTTACTTATAAATGTCTGCCCTTTTCTATGTTATTTCTTGAAAACAATAAACAAATTAAAAGTAAGATAACGATTTTGAAATTAAAAAGAAAAAGTTAAAAATAAACATATTTTTTTAAGTTTGTTTGTTTTTGGTGTTTAACCTTTATATAGCAAGCCTTTTCAACTATACATATTTTTATTATCAATGACATGCTTGTTCCTAACTTGATAGACAAAATCGATTTAACTTTTATTAAATATTACATTATTAATAAACTTTTATATGAAATGTTAAATTTTATTAATTTATTTTTAAAATAATAATTTTGTTATTATAATTATTTATATTATTTTTGTTAAAATTAAATAATATAATTAAATTATTGATATTCTATTATATTTAAAAAAAATATTATATTAATTTTGATTTGAATAATTAAGATATGAAATAATTTTAGATTAATTTAAAATCATATATATAATCTATGCAAGATGAAGTTTCGCTTTAACCGTGAATTGAAAAATATATCCAAAAAAACAAAGATTGAGAATGTAACAGTTATTAAAAGTTACATATGTAATTTAATTTTTACTTAAATAAATTGTTTTATAAAAGGTTATAATTGAATTATTTTTATAATCATAGATATTAAATATTTGTATTCATATAAAATATTTATTAATTTTAATTAATCTAAGTTAAATAGAAATAATGACTCATTAGGTTTAGGGGTAAAATCTCTTTGGAATTTCATTTTTTTATCTCCATAATGTTTCAATATGAACTTTTCTTAACAAAAAAGTTGTTTAATTGAATTTAAGCTCATATTTTAATAGAACCATAAAATGGGTTGGTTTAGTTGAGCTTATACTTTAGTTTAAAGACCTACTTACAAAATTTGTATTTAGTTAAATTTATATATTTTTTAAAGAAATTGTAATCTTCATTTTAATTTAACTGATTATTTTGATCTATTTTAAAAAATTGAAAAATTAAATAAAATATATATTTTTAAAAATTTAAGTTATATTACTGAATTTAAATTTAAACTTTGGATATAATGATTTGATATATAAGTAAATATAAGTTATAATACATAAGTGTATTTTAAAGAATAGTATTATTTTATAAAGTAGTAAACTCATTTAGTTTATCATAGAAAAAACATCTGATTTAATTTACTATAAAAAAGTTTACCTAATAACTTCTTTAACAAACTGTTTGGATCAACTTGTTAGAATAAATTTAACATGTCTATTATTCATTATTCATGGTCATACCACTAAACTAATATCATAAATATATTTGTGATTGTTCCTAGGGAGATGGGACCTAGAGAACTATTGAAGTCTTCTTCTCCTTCCTTCGGTCGGTCAGGTGACTGGGTGGTGAGCTGGGATTCTTCTCGTCCTCCTGCTTCTCCTTCGGCACTCGGTCTCGGCTGAACACCAGATGGTGGGGGTACCTGCGAAGGCACTTCGACGCTCAAGTCAGTAAAGCGGGTGGTCAGCGCTCAGGTAGGTGAACAGTAATAAATGACATACCTTACTCCTTCGGATGCGTGCTATTTATATTATTCTAATGGGCCTACCTTGTTGGACCTGTTTATCGAGGTGGATACCACTTAGGGTTGCATTACCTAATTCTTAATGATAGATTAACGTCACTGATTTTGGTTTGAGCAATAACTGTAATAGGGATCGGCCGCCGGCCAAATCATCATGGAATGGGTCAGCCATCGACCATATTCCGGTGGTCTTTGGTCGTCTCGGCCAAGTCTTCTAAGGTCTCGGCCAAGTCAGGTATTGGCCTCTCGGCCAAGTCTTCTAAGGTCTCGGCCAGGTTCCCCTGGTCTCGGTCAATGGGACTCGGTCTCGCCCATACCGGTACATTTGCCCTCCAGGCTCAAGGGCAGATGTGTTAGATATGTCCGATGAGTCTTTAATAATGGGAGTCGGTCGGCCTCCCTTGAACGTGCGGTCGTTTCATTTCTCGAGGTGTGACTTGACTAGGCGGCGTGACATGACCTCAGATGGCGTGATGTGATGTGCATTGATGAGGGGTTTTTTGGGCGGGGGAATTTGTGGATCGTTAGATCTAAGAGATCCAATGGTTGAGATTGATTCGACGTTTCGAATTTTGAGGCCCATGGGCCCTACAAGTAGGGGTCCACCACAGTGTCGCACTCTTGTGTTTTCTATTTGAACGAACTGATAGCTGAGTGACCTCTCGCCCTTAGCTCTGATAGCTGAGTGAACTGTCGTCCACACTTCCTTTCCCAGAAAAAGGTTAGTTATGTCGAGCCGGTCTCGGCCTACATCATCTTCGTCCGGTAGAACATCCTCTCCTTCCGCCCATCCTATGTGTCCTCTCGGTCGTCCGATTTCCCCTATCGGACAGTCTTCCTCTTCGTCTTCTTCGTCTTCTTCTTCACATACAATAAATCCATTCTTTTAATTAATATTCTTATAATTGGGTTTATTTGGGCCTTAACTATTATTATTGTTAATTTTGTGTTTTTAGAGTAAATTATCCAGAGGAAGCTTCTACCTTTGTGAATGAGCCAAATATGCAAAAGTCCAAGTTGCTTCTTGAACCAAAACAAAAAAAATATTCTGAGGAGAAGAAAGAGAAAATAAAAGCTACAAGATTCCAGAAACAGAATTGAAAGCAAATCTTCTGCAAAATAAAAAGAATTATGGAAAGTGGAAATTGTTTACAAAATCTAAACTACAATATTTTCCCAAGATCCTTGGAGCAGAAAAGCCCTATAAAAGGACACAAGCATCAAGGAGAAAAGAGAGAGCTTCATAGGGTTTTCTTAGTTTATTTTCTTCTTAGTAATTCTTTTGTTTTGCCTCCGCATGGAAGGCTAAACCTTTTTGGTTGA
>Ga0123342_1005485_pt1 | contig 18338 bp, 8 predicted proteins | sample Turbeawhitnodule_FD_89960 | JGI IMG/M metagenome (GOLD analysis project Ga0123342, IMG submission 89960) | Root nodule microbial communities of legume samples collected from Mexico - Turtle bean Mexico white nodule | ecosystem: Host-associated > Plants > Roots > Nodule | place: Mexico: Nepantla...
ACTATTTATATTATTCTAGTGGGCCTACCTTGTTGGGCCCATTTATCGAGGTGGACACCTCTTAGGTTTGCATTACCTAATTCTTAATGATAGATTAACTTCACTGATCTTGGTTTGAGCGTTTAACTGTAATAGGGGTCGGCCATCGGCCAAATCATCATGGCATGGGTCGGCCATCGGCCATGTTCCGGTGGTCTCGGTCGTCTCGGCCAAGTCTTCTAAGGTGGCCAAGTCTTCTCAGGTCTCGGCCTCTCGGCCAAGTCTTCTAAGGTCTCGGCCTCACGGCCAAGTCTTCTCAAGTCTCGGCCTCTCGGCCAAGTCTTCTCAAGTCTCGGCCTCTCGGCCAAGTCTTCTAAGCTCTCGGCCTCTCGGCCAAGTCTTCTAAGCTCTCGGCCTCTCGGCCAAGTCTTCCCAGGTCTCGGCCTCTCAGCCAAGTCTTCTCAGGTCTCGGCCTCTCGGCCAAGTCTTCTAAGGTCGCGGCCCCTTGGCCAAGTCTTTTAAGGTCTCGGTCGCTCGGCCAAGCCTTCTAAGGTCTCGGTCCCTCGGCCTCTCGGCCATAACGGTACACACATCATTTTAGTAATATCACTTTGATTATTATATATCTTCACAATTATTTATTCATCCAATGTATATACAATTTTATGTATTATCCATAATCACAATTTATGATTCAACATCAACATTCCCAATTCAATTTACATATAATTATGAGAAATAGAAGAAATAAGTATATAACTTAAATCAACCAATAATAAAATAATTAATTTTTAAACATTATATTAAAAGCTAAACCGGAATATCAACATGAACATACCCTTTCAATGACAATCATATAGCTTGCTCAAGTAATGTAATGTATATGTGAAGGAAAAAAATTGATTTGACTTCTTTTTCACAAGAGTTTAAGAAACGTCTAAATATTAGTTCTAAGCAATGAGTATTATCCCTTGAACAACCAATTGGAACCCTAACCATAATGCTTTGTACTTGCAATGCATACAATTATTGAATATTTAAATAACCAATCAAAACAACAAAACGTACAAAGAATATGCTTTCTAATATGTTTTAAACACCAAATGCAACCTGTGTTCTTGTAATCAAATCAACAATTTCAAACATTTTTTTTGAATATATTGACATATCTTTTGGAGTTACTAATCTTCTAGCTATATTCATAAATTTCATTAATAAAATCTTTTATCTTAAATAAATTTGTTTTTGTTTTTTATAAATGACATGTTTATTTATTATAAAACTCATGAAAAACAAGAATCATGAATGTATCGGTCGGTGGACTCCGGACGACCGAAGACATGGATTAATAATACAACATGATAAATACGTGACAAGAAAGCAGTTACAACTAATGTTGAATAAGTCAAAAACACACTTCGAAAGACACTCTCGTGATATCAGAAAGTCACTACACACGACCTGGAGACTACTACACACGTCTTAGTGAACTCATTATCTGGCCCACACAGTAAGAGGTCCAAGTCAACCTATAAATAAGACTTTTGATGGAGAAAAGATACATTTTTCATATCCTGAGATAACTAAACAAAAAAAACTAGCACTGATTTTAGTGTCGGAGTGCAATCACAGGTACCTCACCGATCGACGGAACACACGCGTAGGAGAGAAAGAGCTTCGAAAGATTTGAAAATCACCGACACCACAACAAATTGTGTATCAATGTGGACGAACATCCACATAGTTACAATGAAAATATTGTAGAATTTTTTTGAAAAAAACAATGTGCTAGAGTGTCAAAATGTTATTTTTAATTAACTAAAATAATTTTTTTTGCACGTCGTACAAGCTTAAAACATTTATGTAAAATAAAGTTTTCATGAGTTAGTTCAAAAGTTATTTTTTTTATCTGATATTATTATTATAGTTTTATTTTCTATAACCATTAAAATATAACTTTGAACATTTTAAATTTTGGTAAATATTTAAACATTATACAAACTTTAAGATTTTAACATAATTTTTAGAATGTAAGTGTAATATAAAATCTAATTGAATTCAGCTAACTCTTCTTAACTATATTTATTTGATTAGTTTTGATGAAAATTTTCAAACCATACCATTTTAATTAGTTCAATTTATATTATGTAAATCCGAACTAAAATGACATTGTTAACACTTTTAATTATATTAAAATTATTAGTTGTCTGCAAATATGAAAATATAGTATAATATGGTTTCCAAAGTCAAATCTTACATTACCAATATTACCTATCGTATACGCAATCTTAAAATTTGAAAATAACATTTTAACACACTTCATTTTTTCTTCATGCATTACTCTCCAATTGTAATTCTTCATCTTCCTCTCATAATCATATTAATCTAAAGAAGTTGAATATTCCATATATACTAAATATTAAAACATTTTATTGATTATAATTAAGTGTAAATTTTATTTTTTAAGTGGATTTTATGATATTAAGTTAAGTTTAAAGTTAATTTTTAATAATATTATCATAAATTTAATTTAATTAAATTAAATATTAAAAATATAAAAAATATATATATTTTCATTGACAGTGATTTTTTGCATCTATTTTTGTCAACAAATAAACCTCATAAATTTTAAAGAAGAAAACAATATGTTAATTAAACCTAATGATTCTAATACATAAAACACAATTAAAGATAAATTAAGGATAATGACATACACACATAGCCATAGCTAATACACCAGCCGGCTTCAACAAAAAACAACAAAGTCAGACACACTATAATATATATATATATATATATATATATATATATATATATATATATATACCCAACATTTTATTTAATAAATATATTTTCAATTTCTTTGTAAATAAAAAATAAAATAAGAAGATAAAATGTTTTTTAATGTTTCCCTTTGACACTTTACCTTTAGAAGTTAAATGCAAAATACTTCTACAAAAGCTTAGTGTGTGTAAATTAATTTTAATTTATTTGAGAATTTCGATTCATTTTATCTTCTTAATAATTATGCTCTCCATTTGTAATAATTATTATCAATAGAAAAATACACAACGTACGAAACATTATTTTCTGTCAACACTCCAAATTATCAATTTTTCTCTCTCTCCCTTTTTGTAAAAAATTGTCAAAAAACATATTCAAGTATTTAACAAAACACCAGAAAGTCTGCGTATAAAAGAATATCGATGTTATTAAAAAGACACTATATTTAGTCTTTATATTTTAAGTATTTATAAAATTTAATGATAGGAATATTCTTTTAGTACCTCAATAGGATAAAGAATTAGTCTTCCAATATATATATATATATGAATGTTTGTTTGAATAATTTTTTTCTTTAAAGTATTCATAAGAAGAGAAAATAAGAAATATTTAATTCAACCATTACACATTAGACTAACATATAAAATCAAAGCATAATTATTAAGCATGACTGAAGAAGAAAGTGAAAAAAATAAAAAATGCTCTTTACAAATACTTTTTGAAAATTGATTAAAAAAACAATAAAATGGAAGCCTTTAGATTTAATCAAAATCTTACACATATTGTAAATGTTAAGCTCATTTTGATGGAAGCAGTTTTCTATTTTCTATGATTATTGATGAAATCACCTCATACCCATAAATCAATTTATTTTTTAGAAAATTTAAATTCTCCCAATAAATTTTTATCCGTTTAAATATTTTGATTTGGGCTTGTATATTTTTTTTCTTTATTTTTTGTCTTTTTAAAATTGAAAATCAATGCTTTTGATCCATAATATTGTATGATAGAGTTTGTAAAAATATTGAATATAACTAATTTATTTTAATCCTTTTATTTATTAAATGGGAATGTAATTTATAAGATGTCTAGATAATATAATGTAAAAGCTCTCCTTTATTATGAAGGACGACGTTTGTAAGGAATTCACAACATGCAAATGCCAATTTCTTTCTTTTATTTGGAGCTGCATGAAGAAAGCCTGGAGGTACAGGAAGAAATTGTCCATGCAATTTTATAAATGAAAAGGGCCTAAGCTGGTCCATTCTGAAATTTTGGACTTCCTGTGAGACCTGGGCCTATGACCCAATTTTTTTTCTTTCTTCTTTTTCAACTGTTTTCTTTATTCTTCTGGGAGTTTCTTCCTGCACCCCTACATTCTCTGAAATATCAAAAATATCCTTTCACAATTTTGGGTGATTTAAGAATAGGGGTTCTATGAGAAAATATGTTTCAAAATAGAATTTCCGTAAGCAAAGACTGTTTCTGGAATAGAAAATTTGAAATACAAAATTCATTCCAAAATATTTTTTCCGAAACACTTTATTTTTTTTAATTTTTGGATTGATAAATCCAAAATTAATAAAATATATTTCAGAAAATATGTTACGAAAATATTCTAAACAGAAAGTCATTTTAAAAAAAAAGTAAAATAGTCTTCTTCAAAAGTCATTTTAAAAAAAAGTAAAATAGTCTTCTTCAAAAGTCATTTTAAATTCGATTTTTGACAAATTATTTGAAATTAGCATCATGTTATTATTTATGCTAATTGTTGAGTTTTTTATTAATGAAATTTTTTGGAAAGGTTAAATTTACCCATTCTCCATGCTTGGTTTCACATCAAAATTCATTAAATATCATAAATTTTAAGTAAGATGTTATAGTTTGAGCATCATTCATCTAAAAAAGAAATAATTTTTTTATCTTTTTATCGTTTAAAGGTCTAAATGTCGTTTAAATTGACTATATTCTGAAAATAAATTCTACAATATTTATCTCACATGAACATTATCTATCACCTAAAAATTTGAAACTCTAAAGAAAAAAATAAGTGTTACAAACTATCTCAACCATTGATAACTTGAAGAGGAATCTAAATCTAAAATCATTTCTCTTTTATATACTATAAAAATTACATTTGAACTCTTTTATATACTATAAAAATTACATTATCTATCACCTCATAAACAAATAACATTCAAATATCATATCAATCAAAACAATATCAACTAATTACATTCCAACAATATAAACTTACATAAACTCAATATAATTATTAATAATATACACCTATATACAAGCCAATCTTATAATAAAAAAAATGTTCATACCAAAAATATACTTCTCATTTTATCATCAAAATCCATTAACTTAAATCCCAATACACCCATAACACAATTAAATTCATAAGTGTCTGTCCTAAGGTTTTAACTCTTCAAGATTTCACTAATTTAAGTCAACTTTTCTTGGTGTACTCCATGTGTTCTTCATGAAATTTTTCCAAAAACTTTAAAAAACTAGAGAAATCACAATTTAATTTGATATCACTATAAACTTAGACCACTAAATGATCATATTTCTTTAATCACTTCTTTCTCATACGCAATCATGAAGAAGACTCTCCCTGTATGTAACAAGAAAATAAGAATAAAAATTTTAAAAAAACGAAAATTTTACTCAAACTAAAATCTTAAATTTCTTTTTATGTATGCAATACCTTCTAGTTCACACGCTCGAATCCAAAAAATATGAAAAATGACTTAAAAAATTTAGAAAAAAAAAATATTTAGTGGGATGAAATATTCTAATTAAATGAAAATAAATTTATTTTATATTATATATAATCTTTAAAAAATTTAATTACTAAAATAGTAATTATCCATTTAACTTAAACTCTCTTCTCTAAATTTATTAAATGTGCTTTTACAGAACTAGATAAAAATAAAACAAATAAATGTATATAAAACTAAGGATTAAACTAAACTAAATTAAAATTGAAAGAAATTTGAATCAGAAATAAAATATAAAAAAATTGTAATCTAGAAAGAAGAAGAAGACAAAGTTTTTCCAAAACTAGTAAGGAATTTCAATGTTCATGTGAATTGATTCGTACCTTCAGTTTTTCACTATGCTTTCTGCCATTTTGTAGAATGACACACGCAATCTATAACAGTTTTCTTGGAGTGAAGAAGTAACAACCAATTAGATCAAGTTTTTTTCCCATTTTCTATCATAACTATAGTTAATAAAAAATATTAATTATTAAAAAAAATACTATTTTCAAGAGAAGAGGTCAATTTAGTCACTTTAATCCTAATATTAAATTAATTAATCTTACAAGGATCGTTGTCATAAAATGTAGTTATTATATTGAATCAACAATGAGTAAGCAATAAGTAAAGTTCTTGTAGTGTTGTGAAAAATTCATGCAAGTTTGGAATTAAAATGACACTATTACCTCTTAATTAAAAATGGTAAGATATTAATCACAATTTCTGTCGTTTAATTAAAAGGTGATTATGTTAATTTGTTGGCAATTTTTTTTGGCTAAGAAAATTAAACTATTTTTTATGAAAAGTTTATTTCTCGTCAACAAATGGGAAAAAAATTAGTTTACAGTGGACAAGTGTAATTTCTAATTAGATATAAGATATTTTTGTAAAATAAAATTGTATTATTTATAAATTGAGATATATAGAATATAATATTTTAATAGCTTAATTTGGATACTTAATTTAAGTTATTAATATAAAAAGTCGTCTACTGGTTATAAATAAATAAATTTTAAGAATTGAAGTTCAAATTTAATCTAATCTTATAACTATGATTCGTAATATAAAGATTTCATTGTAAAATATTTTATTTATAATTGATATGAAGTATTTAATAATAAACTTAATATATTACACGTTTATTATTACTCTTAAATTAGTTCTATTTATTTTTACTAAGTATGTTTATCTATTAAAGACAAATATTAGAAAAGTATATTAAAAGAAGAAAAATACAACAAAATATAAAAAAAATATCGTAAATAATTTAATTTTTTTCAAAAATGATCGTGAAAAAATAAAATGTGAAGTGAAAAGTTTTATATTAAATAAATAAATAATACACAGACAAAATACTTAAAAATTCATTATTTTGAAATTTTAAGTTGAAAATGATTTAAAAAATTATTTTGATTTATATTATTATATCCAAAGAAGGATCCATTAATATTTATAAATCAACGTTAAAAAATATTTATAAAATAAAAAATTAGTAGGAAAAAAGTGTCTAAAATATTAGATATTTTATAGACTGAACCTAGCATTAATGCAAGGGATGTAACAGGGGACAAAGATTCGTGCGAGGATGGTAGGGAGTAGGGATTCAAAACAAAACATTATATAACTAATTCTACAGTAAAGAACCAGCTATGTACTTTATTTTAATTTTCTATTTTATTAAGTATCAAAGTTTTGTCATGTTTTATTATTTATTATTGTTTAGATTTTGTTCAAAACCAAAGTAGCATTGATATGGTTAGGTTGAATCTTATATTTGAGTTATTGTTTTGAAAAATCGAGATTATAATATTTTATTTTTTTTATAAGTAAATATAAATTTTGTTTTATGAATCGGTTTTATGAGATTAAATTAAATTTAAAATATATTTTTTAATATTATTTTTAATCTTAATTCTAAGAGATTAATAGATTTAGGATAATGATAGAGATTTGAATTTGGATTTTGTAGTATTTCTGGTGTTCTATTAGAATATGAAAAACGTATATTTTTCTCATTTCGAAAGTTCTATTTTTTGGTTGACTTATAGGTTCTTACATGTGTGGACTGGATAATCAGTTGATCAAACCGATAGAAATTCCTAAACCGATAGAAATTCCTAAGAAAAAAGATAATGAATGAGAGGAAAGTAAAGAAATGGAAGTCAAGAAACAACTCTGTCGTACAAATCATGTTACGCACTTCGTACTCCACGCGTTTGGATTTGGTATTTGATGTTCTCTCATAAGTTGTTTTTTCTTCCTCCACCGACACTGTTTCTGTCGTTTTGTTCCTTTTCCAATTACATATTGAACACTATCTAACAATTGTTTTCGGTTACAAAATAAGTCAAGAAATAAAAAATAAAAGGATAAATCATCGCATGGATATCCTACAGATTGCTAAGTGAGTGAATCACCATGATATTGCAAGATTCTTTTTTTTTTATGCTGAAGCTTAGATATATAATTTTTTTATTTATTGACGTGCGAATTTAGATTAATTTATTTCCAGATAAAAACAGTCTCTTTTAAATAAATGATTTTTTTTAAAAAAAATGTCTTAAATTTAGTTTAACATTCATGTGTCTTGAAGAAATCGTAAAATTATGATGAACCCTGTCATAAATAGATGAATATATTTAAAAGTGTTATATTATTTAAAAAATGCGTTCAATATATAGTTTTTTTTTATAAATTTAAAGATTTTCTTAATATTAATTTGGTGGCTGGATTATTTGTTAACCTCTCAAACATTGATAAATAATTTACTTTATGTTTTTATTTTGGTATACTTAATAATCTTACATTGTTAAAGAAATTGAAATGAATAATAGTGTATATACACTTTTTTTCAATTCTTCAAATTATTATTTTTTTTTTAAAAATCGTATCGAAATTTTAAATTTCAAAACCATTACACTTTACTTAAAGGTCGAAATAATTTTATAATAGCAAAAATTGTAATTATCATATTATATAATGTAATGATCTTATTTTGCAAATTACTTTTATTTTTTTTCCTTTCTTTGTGTTTTGATTTGTAGGGGAGCAAACTATGAAGTTCGGACACTTCTCTTAAATGGTGTGTTCGTGTCAGACACACGTATTTGTGTCGACACTCATACGACACTCGTAGGACACTTATCGGTGAAGCGTTCAATTCAAAAAATATTTATTGAATTTATGAAAATTCTAGCACGATTCTAACACAATTTTAAAAAAAGATAAATACAATAATTTTTTTAAAACTCAAATTTATTATATAATTTTTTATTATGATTATAAAAACAAGGAATAAATTTTTTTGAATCAATCATGAAAAACATCTTCATGTCCCCAAAAAAAAATATGAAACATACTTGTGCACATAAATATTTATTGTCAATTTATAGAATTCATAATTATGTAATATATAGATTCGTGTCTCCGTATCATACATTTTAAAGATTATACGTATCTTCGTATCATCCGTATTCGTATCATGTCAGTGTTTGTATCTGTGTCTGTGTGCTACATTGGAGCAAAGCACAGTACATTCCATGGTCCACATGAGATTGAATTTTAATATTAAAAATTGAGATTGAATATCATAGTTTAGTGGCCTCCAATCATCAGTTTTCTCCTTTCTTTTCTCTGTCAACTGCTTATTATTGCACATGACATTGTTTCTATGCTTTTAACTTAATGGCTGGCATAACACCTTTCCAACCTCATCTTATATTCCCTTCAATACCAATTTATAAACAATATATACAATTCAAACATAACCAAAAACCCATCAGATTTTTATTTTTTTTACATAAATTAATTCAGCATGTGGATAATAAACATTCACTTTTATATTTTTTACATATGCTTTTTGTAACATTTCTTGTATCTCTTACCATCACAATATTTATTTTATTTTTGTCTTGTTTTTCCTCCTTAATCCAACCATGCATGCATTTGACCATTTACTAAACATAACTCATTGTCCAATTACTCTCCTTCTATTACTAATAATATAATGTCTCTTACAGCTGTATTTGCTGATATTTTTAAAAACATGTTATATAATAAATTAGATTTATTTTAAAAAATATTAAATAATTTCAAATTTAAATCCATCCATGTAACATATGATAATGAGTTTTAATTTTGTTGGCGTTATTAATTGAAGATTTGACTCAACGATCTCTCAAACATTCACACATTGAAGTCTTCACCAAGAAAATGTGTGTGAAACTGAAATGGACCAGTCCCTTCCTCTTGCTTGAAACTAAGTCATCTAGAACAAAAGCAACATCATCAAAATCCGTACACAAAACCAAGAACTTGGTTAACATTATCAAACCAGAAAGCAAAGAAGAGGACCTGAACAAATTTCTCACTGCAAAATCCTCGTCATGTTCGATTATCATCGATCATGAACGCATCCAAAACTCATTACAACTACTCTATATACAAACTCATTATATGTTACAACATTAATCTATGTAAAATGAAAAATTCAGAAACCCCACTCATCCCCTTCACGTATTAATTTTAATTACACTTGAACAGAAACGAATCTAGAAAAAGCTCAATCCACCTCCACTTGAACAGCAGAGAAATTAGCCTTTGTTCATAGCCATGTTCTCAAAATACAAAATTTAGACAGTATCATATATATATCTTCATACTATTTCTCAGTCAAAATTAAAAAATTTAACTCAATCCTATAAAATGGATTTACAAAATGAGATTTGCACTCACTTATACTACGAAATATGAGTTTATAAGATGAGATTTACACTCACTTATACTACGAAATATTTTAATATCTAGTTGATGTGAGATTTCCAAGAGACCCTCCTCCTACTAAGAATAATAGTCTGTGCATAAACAATATATTTATTTATGGTTGGTCTAACGATACATACCATATTAAAAAATAACTTTAAATCGAACTTAACCTTATAAAATCGATGTATAAAACTAATTTATGATGTGAGATTTACACCCACTTATATATACTATGAAATATCTTAATCTCTTATCTTAATACGTTTAATATGTTTAATATGTTGTGAGATCTCACTTGAACTTGTAAAATTTTAAGGATGAAACTTGAATTGTGATGAAAAAAGGCCTCTGAATTTTGTTGAAAAAGATATTCACAGTTGATTTTTATATTTATCAAGAATCGAGAGAAAATGGGGTGCGTAAAAGATCATAAGGTGCCCAAAGAGCATCGAGAGGACAAGGTCTATTAGCGTCCAATCTGACCCAGGGTTTACCCTTGCCACTCCAATGCAACAAACTAACAGGACCAGGGTGAAGATCCCGACACAGACCACGAAAGTTGTCTCCTCCGAGACCGTGCTGGTTCCACCTATGATCCACAGGAACAATGTTCCCCGCAAACACAAGCAAAAACGGCGGCAACGAACCCAGTTCATAGATTCTCATCCTCTTCTGTACCTCCATCCACTCTTCGATCTTCCTCGTGTACTCCCCCACGCGCCACCGCCGCAAATCAATCACCATCACCCCCGTGTTGAAGTAACAGGCTCTCCGCTCCGCGAACGTCAGCGACAGCGAAGGGTTCGACCAAAACGTGGGCGTGAAGTAGGACGTGAAGTTCGCGTTGCAGTATTGCGGCGCCGCCAACACGCTGTCGGCTCCCAACGGCGTGGCCGCGAGTTTCGCGATGTCGTCGACGAGTACGAGGTCGGAGTCGAGGTACACCACGCGCTTCACGCAGAGTGGGATTAAGTTGGGCAAGTAGCTGCGCGCGTAGTTGAGGGGGCAGTCGAGTGCGGCGCGGATTGAGGTGGAGATGAGGCCCGAAACGACGTCGTCGTGGAAGGGGTAGATTTGGAAATTGAGGTAGGGGAATGAGGTGGCGATTGTGGCGCGTAGGAGTGACGCGTTGGAGGAGCAGACAAAGTGGAAGAAGACGTTTTGCGGGCACGAGGAGTGTTGGAGGACGGAGAGGATCGCCGCCATTGAACCTCGGATGTATGTCGTGTCCAGCGTCATTGCCACGTGGACAGCTTCTTCGGCGCACACGTTTGAATGTTCGGTGTTGGAAAGAGAGGGGCATTTTGGGGAGTTGTAGAATTGAGGAGCTTCTTTGAATTCTTGGGTGAAGAAGGTGTTTGTGGAGGACACAAACGAGAAGAAGAAGAAAAAGGGTATCAGAAAGTGTAACAAGTGGGGTGGTTTTGATTTTGGATTGGACTTCATTGTTGTTGTGTGTGGTGAGAATGAAAAATAAGAGAGAGATCTAAGGGGTGGCTTATAATTGGAGTTTGAGGTTACAAACACGCTTTGGAGGGAGAGAAGAGAGAAAAGAATGCATATGAAATAATGAAGGGGAAGTTGGTGAGTTCACAAAGATTTTGAGCTTAGTGATATTATAATGGTTTTGTTTGTGTGGGTGTGGGATGGGGACCCTTGCCTTCTTCCTAAGGCTTTGAATCCAATAATGTCTCATTAACTTGTTTTGTAGGTTGTCATTTTATGGGCTATGCACTCTCTATTAATAGTGGATGTTGAAGAAGGGATGGGAATACAAAATAAGCTTCACCACTTACACAAACATGGTATGTACTTGTGTGTAGTGGAGAATGTGGAAATAGATCTCAATTTTCAAATGACGAATATTTCCTTGACCGACAATATCTCCGACATATAAGATAAAAGTTGCTTAAACTTGTTTTCGTAAATAATTGGTATTTCGACTAATACAAAAATTAAGTGTGATATCTATATTAATATAGACTCATCAACATGAGAGTCTAATATCTCTACAAATAGATTGACCAATGTCACACAAATACATATTTAATAGTACTTATTTATCTACAACCATCGAATATGAAACATTTACTTGAGTGTCGAATAATCTTTTACAGATATCGTTGTTATCTTGATCGAAGACTGACAACTAAGATCTATTACCATACTAACATTTAAAAATTTAAAAAAATATAAATAATATAGAGAATAATATCTTCCCATTCACAACACAACAATACAAAAATGAGAGAAAAAAGTGTTGAATAATTACCTAGGATTAAAGGACATTCAAACAAAACGTGGTTATAATTTTGTATTGACTTAAGAGGAGCCTCAAATTTTGAACTAATTAAGTAGATTAGAGGTTAGGGGTGTCCTTCCAAATTAGGACAGTTGAATTGGAAATTTAGAATGGTAGAGTAGTATATACTTTATGGTGAAGTAACAGTGACACAGCACTGGTAAAGAGAATCTCCATACCACACATTCAATGTTGTTCATGGTTCATGCTCATGCCATTAATTCATTTTATTTTTATTTACTGAATCTATCACCCATTCATCTGAAAACTATGTCTCAGCAACCCAGAATCTTCCAATGGGAGCATTTTCACATACCTTCATTCCTAATTAAAACAAATTCATCAAGAAATAATCACATTAGAAGTAAGATATTGTTGAGTTAGGTATAAACAAAATCTTCTCCGACTTAGGTTCAAGTTTTTTACTTTTTTTATGAGATCCAATTTATCTTCCACTCAATTGAATCAATTCACTTTCAATCATGTACTCTTTTTTACTAAAATTTCTATTTTCAATTTTTTTTAATTCTACAAAATATTATTTAATATTTCAAAAATATACATGTAATTAATAAAAAAATATTATTATTTAATAATTTTGTTGACCTGATATACTTATTAGCCAATTAACAGGTTATTTTGTTATTTAAGTTAATTTTTGTCATATTTTTACTTCAAGTATTGTTTACTTTTAAGTTTGAAATGCACTGTGTCGCAATATTGTTCTGAAAAAAGATATCTTAGGAAATTAATAAAGAAATATAGCAGTTAGTTTTGACAATGAGGTCCAATATCTAAACACACATTTCACATTTTAATGAATTAATATTTTATTTATTTTTATTTCATTTCTTAATTTAAAATATTATTATATTATTATAAGTGTTTGTTAAATATTTTTTTTTATTGTAGATGGTGTAAAATAAACTTTTCTCATTGGATAGATGTAATTTAGAATGAGTTTGTTTCTTAATTGGTTGAATTCAATATTATAATATATTAGTTTAATTCAATCTTGGAATATATTTCGTTAAAGAATTGAAAATATTTTTTTATTCAAACAAGTAAAAATAAACTTTTTGATGACTTTCAACACACTTTGTTATGAGTTTTAATTTAATATATTTATTAAGTTCTGAATGCACTATTAGCAAGAACAGTACATTTAACTGACCCATGTGATCAATGTATTTTAATTGACTCATTTAATTCATTTTTAACCTAATCTTCATTTCATTGACTCGCTTGGTTTCAATAATAATTAAATTGGACTATATATTTCCGTTTTTCTTCTCACAGCTAATAAATAAATTTATGAACTCATGTATTTGAAATAAATACACATTCTTTATAAATTTTATACAAGAGGAATTAATTAAAAACTAAACTTAGTTGGTTACATGACTCTATAATTATATTATAGTTTAATCAAACTTCATGCTCACATGTTTTTATTCATGATATATCAACAACAGTATTTTCTTAATTTTTAAAAAAAAATATATTTATTAATGGATTCTTGCATACAAATTTAAATAAATTCTAAATCATAAGAACAAGAATTATTATTTTTATTTTAAAAGTATTTCTTCTACCAACAAGAAAATAAAAAATTATTAAAATGTAAAAGTTGTAAGAAATTTTGAAACTAATATGATGTAATGGATTGAAAATTTTGAAAATCTAACATTGCAAAACTCACTTTATAAATTTAATTTTATAAAATTAAATTATATTTTAATTTTTTTAATATAATATTCTAATTATTTAGTGTTATTTTAATAAAAGTTTATTAAACTAATCACACCATCTAAAATTAGTTAAATTTAAAATTCATTTTTTAATGAACTTAAAATCTTATCTTAAAAAAAATGCCTTAAAAAGTAACCCAATACAAAGTCTAATTATACTATATGTACCCACTCTTCGTTTCTATGAAGCAAATGGCATTAATTACTTATAAGAGAATGTAAAAAAATATTAATAACTATAAAGGTTTGAAAAATGAAGTGAAACCGCGTTGTGAGTTTTGGTCCCTTCTCTGAAATTATTTTTTCCATTTATATTTTGTTTCTTTCTGAAAAGAAAACGCAATTATTTGAACCAAAATTAAAACGCGCTTCACCTCACAATGCTCTCAAAAGTCATCACTTTCTTCATATGAGTTGGCTACTCATGTGCTAACTAAGCTTCTTTTAATTACATAAATAGTTTAAACATTCTTAATTTTAATCTTTAATAAAAAAAATTATTAAATTTTACCTATTTCTTGTTTTAATTTAAGAAAAAAAAAACTTTGGTGGAAGATTATGATTGAAAAAACTAAATCACAGTTTCTATTTTCCATTCAATCTTTTAACCTTGGTTATACGTTGTTGTCAGTGATAACTCATTGTGTCAGTGTCGGTTGAAGCAAATGGTCAAAAAGTCAAAGTTACCATTTCTCATCTTCTTTGTGTGTATACAAGTTTAACTCCTTCTAATGTTATTAAATTTTTAGTTACTTAGAAAAGTTATTTTTATTCACGAGTTTACTACACTAAAGTACAATTTAAATGTTATAAAGAAGTTTAAGTTTATGCTATGAATGAAGTAGAAAAGAGGAGTTTATGGTGTTGATGAAATGTTGTAGAAATGGAAGAAGATGAACTCCTTTTGAAATTAATTTGAGGGTAGAAAATGTAAAATGAAAAAGTTGGAAAGCAAAGGAGGAGTCAAAGAAAGTTTGGTTTCATGGATTACAGTTGTCAAAAGCATTGAAGAGTCTAATCCTTGTTGATATTTTGGTGAATAAAAGTACACACATGTACTACATTATACATTCACTGTTCTTACATCCTATGCACATGTTTTCATACCTTTCTTCCCAGTTTTCATGTCTTCTCTACATTGTCTTATTTTACATATATTTTGTCAATGTCCAATTAATATTTTTCATTGATTAAATATTAAAATATTTCATAGCATATAAATAAAATAAATTATAATGATAAAGTAGGTAGTTATTTTGGTTTGGGTTGTTAGGTTTAGTTTATTTTCTTGGCCATGTTTTTGGCCCATGCTTCCTTTTTTATAAGGGTACTACTGTAATTACATCACGATTATTGAAGTAAATAATATTTTTACCTTACCTTCATATCTTTTTAACAACTTATCTTCTTCTTATGCATCTTTAGATTTAGGATTCATCAAGATCCCTTTTTTTTCATTCTGGTTTGCTTACAGTATTGACATTGCAGCTCCTCTCTTGATCCAAAGTGCAAGCGCTTTGATCCTCTACACAGGCTCTCTTTTGCACCGATTAGATTGAGGCTACAACGCCTACAACCATCTCCCGCAAGGCGTTTCTTCAATCTCAGTTTTGCATTGATTGTGTTATATACGGTTGAGTTAAGTTTATTAGAGTTCATTTTTTAATATGATATCAGAGTTATTTTGAGTCTATCGTAACAAGATTTTGTTGAGCCTATCGTGTTATCTGCTATCGGATCGCTATTAAACCACTCATAAATATATAAATATATAGTCCCATATACGAATTAGTAACCTCATAAAGATGCTGGAGATCCTAGATGTTAGAGATCTCACATCAAATAAGTGCAAACTTCAACCTATAAACAAATTTTATAAGGTTAAGTTTTTCGTTAAAATTATATACATCTTTTATTAAAAATTCAGGTGAAAAAAATAGATATAACTGTATTTATGCATACATGAATATACAAAGGACGAATATAAAGTTACACAAAATAATATAAAAACATAATTGATATATATATCAAAGAGATAGACATGTTTGGTTATGTAAAAAATATTTGGCTATTTAAACAATTTGTTACCAACACTTTTAATTGTACATTATTCATTAATAAATGATTATTATGTATTTCTAAATTTTCATTCACTTTATACTTAAAAAAATATTATTTTATTATAATATAATATTTTATTTAAAAAATGATTGTAAAATAATTGTTTTTACACTGATGAGGTGTTAAAGAAACTTGATTCTTAATGTTTTTTTATGACATTCGTAACATCCTTTTTTCTTTCCATTTAGTTAGTGTTAAAACTAGTTGAAATTATATTTAATTTTTTGTTATTGATATTGTTAGCATAAAAAAAGTAAGATAATTTTAATTATTCAAAATGAATACAATTAAAAAAATTCATAAAGTTATCTTATAACAATATTATAAGTTTAAAATAATTAAGAAATTAAGCATAAATTAAATCAAGATTTAAAAACTTATCAGCTTACAACAATATTTCGAGTTTAATGCAAAATAAAATTAAAAATACTTCTATGTGTGAAATAAGTAGATAAATTTTGATAAAGAACTATACGATAGTTAAATCAGAGTGTAAGAGTAAACAATCAAATATATAATGAGAGAAATGTTAATTAAATAATTAAACGAGCACCAACATTTTATTTTTATTGATGTTAGGAATTAGATTAAGTTAAATTAATTAATTGGTCTTCCTTTTGGGCTTGCTAAATTATTGGCTGGGAGTGAGTTTTGTTTGTTGGGCTAAAACATATACCCAGTCCATGTAAGTTTGAAATATGCAATTTCTTTTAGTAGCTCCATATCTTCTTTATGCACCTCCATAGATGTATGAAAAGTTTCAATTGCCTATGAGTGAGAAATATTCTAAATTCCATAATTCAAAAATTAATTATAAAAATTGTGATCTAAAATTAAAAATATATTATAAATGGTACAACTAGAAATATGTTTTCAGACAAAAGTTATTATAAATTATACAATTTAAAAACACATTCTCAATTGTATAATCTATAATATATTTATAAATTATTTAATATGAAAATACATTCTATATTTTTATTAAGAAATGTCTATGGATTGCATAATTCAAAATAATATGTTTTCAAATTATATATTTCAAAATAATATGTTTTCAAATTATATAATTCAAAATTACATTTTAAATTATATAATCCAAAATATGTTTTAAATTACATAAATTTTGAATTGGCTAACCCATAACGTATTTATGATTACACAATCAAAATATATGTATTTTAATTATATGGTATGACAATTTATAATATACTTTTTTTAATTTAAAAATGTTTTCAAATTCTACAATCCAAAAATATAAATTATTAATATTTTAACTTTTCTAATGCTCTTATCGAGATAGAAGATGCAACTATGGGAGTAAAAATCATAGCCTTAAAATGACTTAATCCTTTGAAACTTATTCAACTAATTAAATTAGGAAAAAAACTCTTCTTTTTTAAATAATTGTTAAAAACGAAAATGTAACTCAATAGAAATGAATAAATAAGATAAATATTACAAAGTGGACTTTAAGCCTAACTCAACCCCATAAAACCAGCTCATAGGGTTGAGGTTTGCACCCACTTATATACAATGAAAGGCTCTAATCTCTAGTCGATGTGGGATCTCCAACACACCCCCCTCATGCCGAGACTGCCAACTCGTAGGATAGCGGCCCGATAGCGGGTGGCACGATAGGCCCAACACAAACACTCGCTAGGATAGGCTCGAAATGGCTCTGTGTTGGAAAATAGGATTGCAACTAGGGTTAATTTGGTAAGGCGCGGGGTGGTGGTTGAAAATCCTGTTTGCTGCTTGTGTGGGAAGGTTGAAGAGTCGTCGAGTCACTTGTTCTCCGTTTGTGACTTTTCTTGGAGGGTCTGGTGTCTTTGCTTTGAGTGGCTTGGAGTGTCGTTCGTAATCCAT
>Ga0123342_1005486_pt1 | contig 18333 bp, 8 predicted proteins | sample Turbeawhitnodule_FD_89960 | JGI IMG/M metagenome (GOLD analysis project Ga0123342, IMG submission 89960) | Root nodule microbial communities of legume samples collected from Mexico - Turtle bean Mexico white nodule | ecosystem: Host-associated > Plants > Roots > Nodule | place: Mexico: Nepantla...
AATATATATATATATATATATATATATATATATATATATATATATATATATATATTTTAATTTATTTATTTATTTATTTATTTATTTTTTATTTTTTTTTTACACTACAAGAAAATAATGAGATAGAAACCAATTTTTAGAGACCAAAATAATTAGTTGTAATAATAATTAAATTAAAAACTATTTTATAAACTAAACAAAAAATTAGTTTCTAAATTAGTTTCTATTATTGTTAAATAGTTTCTAAATTGGTATCTAATTAACAACCAAGTGTTTAGAGACCAAATTTAGAAATTAAATAATTGGTAGTTAAAACCTTGATTACTAATTAGATACTAATTTAAAAACTATTTAACAATAATAGAAATTAATTTAGAAAATAAATTTTTGTTTAGTTTCTAAAATGCTCTCTAATTTAGTTACTATTGTAACTAATTATTTTGGTCTCTAAAAATTAGTTTCTATTTCATGATTTTCTTGTAGTGTTATGTTTGTTAAATTTTTTTATTAAATTGAATATATTGTATCGATTAGAGATTAAGATATTAAATTTTTTATAAATAGATATAAATCTTATCTTATTAGTTTTATTAGTTTTAGAAGGTTGAGTTACATTTTAAATCCATTTTTTAACATGATTTTTACATGATATTTTAAATTAAGTTTTCTAATTTATTTTATTAAAAAAATCAAATATGTTGGAAGATAATATTACTTGAACATAATCAAAATATTAATGTTTTGTTTTTTTTTAGAATAATTTAAAGAACTAAGAGGTTAGAGAAAAGTAAAATAATATAAACACTCAATTTTGTGTAAGTAGTAATGTTTTGCGAAATCTGCGAAATCAAATATCTTTTACGTATGATGTTTTTGGTATTAAGTATTCCGTCTTTTAGTTTTTATTTTTTATTTTTTCAATATATTAATAATCAATACTCATGATTATATTTTAACATTTAAATTAATTATTGATTTAAGTAAATAATATATATTAAAAGTCAAAATTTTATTATACTTCATTTTAAAGTATTCACCTATTTATAATAATTATGTTAGATTTTGTTTGTACATATATAATTGAGTTTCATCTTTGAATTATAATTTATAAGATATTTATCATGTGATACTGTTAATAATGTTATTAAGTTTTTTTTTTTATGTTATTTGGGAGATTATTATCGTGATATGTCTAGTGTCTAGGTACTCGAATTTTATTGAGATGTCATTGTAAGAAAATTTATTGAGATGTCATTGTAAGGAAATTTTATTTTTGTATAAGATGAATCTTACAAAATGTTTATTTGCTTATTAATAATTAAATATATTATAAAGATTAAGACTTGACAATGTTTCGCATATTTTTTAAATTTGAATAAGACTTGTGATAGATCTTTAAATGGCAAGCGACAAATAATATTTAAAAAATGTGTAATTTTTTTATATCAGTAACTTTCTAAGAGGTATATTTTATGTAGAAAAAGTGTGAAAAGTTGTACATTTCTTATGCTACTTTTATGTCAAATGATAAAATAATTATGTTTTATTTCGTGAAGATAAAAATTAGACATTCTCACTGTATATTTTTATCTTTTGCTAATGTTCTACCTATTACATTCACAACTAATTGTAAAAAAAAATAAAAATTCTTAATTGTTCATTCCTTTCAACATATTATCTCTATCACTGTCTTAACATTAAATTTCAACAATTTTTTTAAGATAATTCAACTTTAATTAATGTTTGATTTTTATTTGTGTCATTATTAATATAGTTAACTAATCTTTTAAATTAGTATTATTTTACTTATAAATGATAATAATTAACATTTTTATAATATTTGAGAGACTCCATTCACCCCCAAAATTCTAGTAACAAAACATAAATATATTTAATATATAAAGTGAGTTGAAATTGTAGTACAAGTTTAATGGTAGCCCTAATTTCACACTCCCATGTTTCCTTATTTTGAGCAAATTCAATGTACAAAGTTTGAAATTTGATGAGTGAGAGGCCCACCTTAATTATAAGTTTGTATAAATTGAGGCAACAAAAACCTAAAGAGTAGGCCCAGTAGCCCAACCTTGCAAAAATCAAAAAAATAAATTAGATCTTAGTCCTACATGTTTAAAGATTATTTCTTACCTGTTTTTAAGAATTATTCTGAAGAAAAAGAAAAAGAAAACAAAAAATTCAATAAATAAGTTTTCAAAAATTATTTTTTTGGTACAAAATGGTTAAAAAATTACTCTTTTTTTTGTGTTTTCTCTCAATACAATTATACACATAAGCTTTTTTATAAACAAAATATTCAAAGATCATATAAACAGATTTAAGTTTAATTTATATTTCATCGAGTAAATAAATTAAATTTAAATTTTGTAAGTTTGACATTAGAAGGTTTCAATAACTTGTGTGCATAAAAGAAGATGTATTTTATCTGTAAAACTTGTCATTACGTGATTTTTATGTTCAAACATTTTTCATTCTTAAACTTATTTTTATTTTAAATTCTATATCAACTAATAAACTTAAGAGCACTTCAAATAATATATTTGAAATAAGAAAAAAAATCAACTTATTATTTTGTTACTGTTATTTTAGAAAATTCTCCTTACACCTTCTCGTTGCACCTCCATACTTTTTTTAATTATAACAATATTCTTTTGAGTAAGATGAAGAGTGTGGTGTATTTTTTTTTTCAAATGCTGGTAGTTGCTTGTGGTTACTTTGTACCTTCTCGTTGCACCTTCATACTTTTTTTTAATTCTAACAATATTCTTCTGAGTAAGGTGAAGAGTGTACTGTGTTTTTTTTTTTTTCAATTGCTGGTAGTTGTTTGTGGTTATTGCTTGTGTGGTTGCTTGTGATGACTATTGGTGATTGAAGTAAGTTTTGTGGTCTTTTTATTGGTGGTGATTGTATTTTCATTTTTTTTATATATTGAAAATCACAAAACTAAAAAAAAAATCCAATGTACAAACAAAATATACAAAATTTTAAAAAATTATCTTTGCATTTGAGAATGTTGAATACAACAAAGGTTATTGTCTTTCCTCTGACACACGTTAAAATGATAAAATTATCCTTTCAAATAAAAGTACATAAGTACAATTGAAATTATTTAAAAATATATAACTATATTTCATTAAAAAAAAAAATCGACTAATACGAAGGTGTAAGGAAAAGGTAATGGAGTGAAGGGAGAATTGGTCTCTTTTTCTATGCATAATCCTATAACTTTGATTCAATGGACCTAACAACTTAAATTTTTTTTCTTTTTAGATTTTTGCATAAACTGGTCCAATAGCCCAAGGGCTCATTCTCTTATTATTATTTTTTCTTGGCTTCTTGCACCCCCACAATTTTATATATCTCGAATTGACCTTGACTTTTTATTTGAAAAGAGCATTGTGGTGGAGTTTGTTTGGCAATGTTCATCTTCTTCATTCTTCTCAGACACTGGTGGAGGATCATTTTACCTATGTAGAGCAAGGTGGAGGAGTGGGTTGCGTTGCCGAAGTGTTGCTTGGCTTCTAGAGGTAAAAATTAAGGTTTTTTAGGAGCATTGGTGGTTATGAAGTTTTTGTGGTTATTGGAAATCAGAATCTGGGAGTGTGCTATGAATTCATCAATTTGGAAGTTAATTATTATTTTTTTTCTGGGTGAAGGGGTGTTCCAAAAGTAAATTTTTCATAAATTGTTTATTTTCGGATTGCTGAATCTTGAAGCCTAATTTTTGTTATGGATTAGTGAATCCATAATGATTTTTTTGGAATGCATATTTTGAATTATGGTTTGGTGGATCTAGAAGATTTACTAATTCTCCAATACAGGATTTATGCACATTCCATAATTTGAAATGCGAAAAAATAAATATGGATTCTCTATTCCGTAAAACTATCGGACTCCATTGTTGGGATATGAATTACGGAAACAAAAATCCAAAGAAAAAACAGAACTACAGACCGAAAACCAAAAAATTTACTTACTTTCTTATCCAGGAAATCGTCAAGAAAAACCGTCATTCTCACCAAGACACCACCCTAAGCCATCAACAAAAACACGAGATGGAACGATACAGTTGAGAGAGGAATGAAATATGTCGAGTGTGATTGTGCAATATGTGGACAAATGAAGAAAAAAAAATAGTATAGGACTTAAGTGTATTTTAGGAATTTTAAAAATAATAAGGAAAATTTTGTCTTTGTAGAATATTGTTGCGGTGCAGGAAGAAAACGTAGGGGGTGAAGGAAGAGACTGCCTTTTTTTTTTCTTCTTTATCCCTTTTGTACAAATTCCATTTGAATTAATCAAACCTTAAATACAAATTTCTTTTGAAGGATTCTATTTGCTTTGTTCTCTTTTCTCTCAGCCCCTTTCTGCATTTTTATATTTACTTTCCAAATATATTCTTTCAAAAAAATATTTTTCATTTTTATTATAGACGTTTTTTTTTATGGATGTATTGTCCACTTTAACGAGAGTCGCATGGTTATTCCTTAGAAAATGTCTTAGAAGATTAAAAAGAAAAAAAAGTATTTATAAATTATCATAGGTTTTGTTTTTTAAATGACGTGAAACCTTTTTAAGTGTATGGAAACAATAATTTTATTGTATAAAGAGTCAAAAAGTAAAGAATAACGATGTTTATAAATTATTTAATGTATACTCCCAAGAATTATAATTTTTTAGTGTAATTCCCTTTAACTTTTATATTTTTCTTATCTTTACATTAATATCAATAAAAGAAAATTGCCAATATTTTTTCTGTGTTGTTATTCTTTTATTTTATTTTTGTTAAAAAAACGGAAGGTGGTCACAGAGAGAACAAAATAAAACGGAGAAGAAGACAAAAAACAGAGTCTAAAAAATTTGGGTAAGTATTGAAATTTGAAACAATATTTTGAACAGGTCTTAATAACAATTTTAACTACTGATTAGTAATAATTAACAGTTCCTAATAACAATCTTAACTGGTTCTAATTATTATAATTTGTTATAATTAACTACTAATTAGTAATAATGGGTCAACTTCGTGGTGTAACTTATCATCTGACACTACATTGACCAGGTCTGTTTTCACTCCATCTTAACGCGCCACGTGTCCCTTAAACACATAATTAGAAAACATTCATGTATATGATAAATAAAAATTATTCTTATTTTCTGGTTCCTTCCTCCAGCTTCAAAGAAAACTGCGCAAACCTTATATTATTATTATTATTATTATTATTATTATTATTATTATTAAGGTATTGATTAGATTATTAATTATTGTTATTATTACATATGAGGATAAAAACACACATCTAAGAACTAAGAGGTTTCGGTGCAATCTATGGTTCCTTCGTAACCAAACTATTTCCCCCTTCAAATTCTTCCAAAATCACGTTATTCAGGTTCGTTCATTCATGTACTCGACTTTTTCTCTATTTTTATCATTTTTTTTTTCTGATTTGGGAGTTTTAGGGTTTTGGGTTTCGGTGTGTCTTCATGTTCTTCAGGTTGCTCCGATTTTTGTTTTGTTTAATTAATTCATTTGATCACGGTTTTCTGATTTTGTTTATTCATCAATCGAACGAATCGGTATTTCAATTTCCAGTTTAAATTGTTGAATTTAGACCAAACTTTTTTGCTATGGTATTTTATCTGTTTTGCGTTGCATGGTTGATGATGGTCCCTATGAAAGAACTTTTGATCGCGTATAATGGAAAATAAAGGATTTGAAGTTGCCTTATATGGGGGAATTTTATCACAGTTTTCTGTTGTGTATCCTTTTCTAATGATTTTCTCTCTCTCTCGGGGATTTGTGTTGTTATAGGGATAGTAAAATAATGGCAACTGCGACCATGGCTACTGCAGCAGGTGCAGCTGCCCTTCTGTATTACACATTGAATCGGAAATTGCAGACTCAGGAAGAAATAGATGAAGATGCTGAAGAAAGTGGAAGTGAAACGCCCAGTGATACGCCATTAGGCAGTGCTCGTGTTTCCCATCGGTTAATCCAAGCCCCTGGTACGTGGTTAGAGACAATTTCAACGTTGTCAGAGACTCTCAGGTTCACGTACTCGGAGACACTTGGGAAATGGCCAATTGGGGATTTGGCGTTTGGTATCAGCTTTCTGCTCAAAAGGCAGGTAATAACAATGAGTTGATTCTGATTCTTTGCTGGTGTCCTGATTTGAAGCAAGTGAAAAAGAAAGAAAATTGTGGCGTTTTGTTTATCTATTTGTAACTTTGGATGCGTTTTGGTAGTAAGTGGAATATAGTATATAATAGGAATGCCAGGTGGATATTATTTAGGTAGAACTATAATTGATCAGAAATGGTAGTTGCAATCTGCACTTAACATGCGACAGACATAATTCACTTGCACATCACTGAAATTGATGAATAAAAGGTGAGGAGAGATAAAAGGAAAGAAAATAGTAGTGGCTAAGAAAGTTATGTGAGTTAGTTGAACTTTTCCACGTATAAGTAACATTATGGATGATTGAATAGTTAGAAGCCCAATTTAATGCGTCCCATCTGAATAAAAAAAATTATAGTCTTTAAAGAAGTTATCCTACATTTCGATAACAATTATAGTTTATATTATCTGTGAAGTGTTCCTTACATGTCATCGGCTCATTCTTTTTTGTAAGTTTTGTTTTATTTTACTTTTTAAGCCTTCTCAAGGTCACAGCAAGGGATTGGTATCATGACTTGCAATATTTGAACTTCTGTTACATATTAATCATTATCACTTTGAAGTTCACATATTATATTATTCTTGGGTTTTATGATTTTCATGATATAATTTCTGTTTAAACTTTCTTTGAGAGTAATGATTTATTAAACAGAAGTCCTGGACTAACAAATTTCTTCATCTCAGCTCTACAAAAGTAGATGAAAAGTTGCTATGTAATATTGATTTTGTGCCAGTTTGATTTCTTCACATTAAGCTGTAGTTTGTGTATAATAATAACGTATTCTGTTTTTCAATCCTTAAAATTGGACGTAAAGGCCATGTTTATTTCGATTTTTGGCCATTTAAAATCAATCTGGTCGGTAAAAATAAATGCTTACAGTATTTGTTGTCGGGTAAGATGTTCGGAATTGATTTGTCTTAGGAATGAATTCTGTAGAAGTACCCAGCAGTGGATTTTGTGGCCAAGAAAATTGATTTTGAGTAAGAACTAAGACCTACTAGTTTTTCAAACAAGGTCAGCAATCCTCAAAAATAAATTGAGAAGTTGGACCCTGTAGTTTTCTGAATGTATCTATGATTCAAAAGTTGTTATACTTTATAATATCTGGGCAAACTACTGTCTAATCCAAATAGACCCCAAGATACTAGACTATTGATACTCAGAACGTTATGTGTATTCAACATGCAAAATATAGTTTCTGGTTTTGGTGCTTCCTTTTTATTTATTTTTATTTAAGTTTGACCCTTTGATATAGCTTCTTAATTATACCTTGCAGGGGGACTATCAAGTTGACAGTGAATTTTGTGGTAATGATAGTGTACAGCTGAAAGGATCTGAGATTACTGCTGAACTTAAGTATCTCTTGAAATTGTTGACCCTGTGCTGGCATTTTTCAAAGAAGCCCTTTCCCTTGTTCTTAGAAGAAACTGGCTACGATGAAGAAAATGTTCTCCTTCGGGAAGCCAAAGCAGGAGTAAGTCTTGTTTGAATTTTCAGAAAAAATTTATACAGTTCAGTATCTGTACCTTGTGTTGATTATGCTATTGATAGTTATTAATACACATTTTCTTTTGAGAAAGGATGGCAGGATGGAGCAACAGAGGCTGTTGTTTTAGACTGATCAAATGTGGGATGGGATAAAAAATTGACGATAGATTTTTTTTTTCTTTTTGTTTCAGTTTGGAACATTTTTTTGAGTTATTTTTGGGGTTTGCTACCTTTTCAGTAATCTCTACTCATTTGGTAAAGACAACGTATGTTTAAACCTGCTGTTTATTTGTCATGCAGATTTTGAAACCAGCTTTTACAATAATAGCTGATCATGAGATGAGATGCCTTTTGCTATTGATTCGTGGCACACATAGTATCAAAGATACTCTAACAGCTGTTACAGGAAATGTGGTACCATTCCATCACACTGTTGTTCATCAGGGGGGTGTTAGAGATTTGGTTTTAGGTTATGCCCACTGTGGAATGGTTGCTGCTGCTCGATGGATTGCAAAGCTTGCAACTCCTTGTCTCCTTGAAGCACTTGGCCAATACCCTGATTATAAAGTCAAGGTAAAGATGTTTATTTTTTTTTCTCTTTGACTAAATAATACTTCTAACATTCTTCCCTATTAGACTATAATATCATTTAAATTTCAATATATTACTTTGTTAATATTGTGGTCAAGCATGCATAGCTTGCAGATTGTAGTCATCACATCATGGTTTTTCTTCCTTATCTTTATTAATCTTGAATTTACAACAAAAGTTGATCTTGAAATCATTCTGTTAGCTTTAAATAGTTAGTAGATGTTTCTATTGTTTACTGTATTAGTTTTAAAAGTCTTTTTATGTAGATTGTTGGGCACTCTTTGGGTGGAGGTACTGCGGCAATTCTAACTTATGTGTTGAGAGAGAGAAAGGAACTGTCTGTCGCTACATGTGTTACCTTTGCTCCAGGTCAGTATATCATGTTCTGTGTCAATATGATTCTTCATTTTATTTTCAAAGTGTAGTATCCTAGAGCACTTTGGAACTAATATTGGTTTGCATGGCAAGTCTCTCGAACCTGACATTTGTTACCCTTTCAGCTGCTTGTATGACATGGGAGTTGGCAGAGTCGGGTGTTAGTTTTATCACTTCTATTATAAATGGAGCTGATTTGGTGCCTACATTCTCAGCTGCTTCTGTGGATGACTTGCGTTCTGAGGTTGTCATCATTAGCATCTTGTGTAGAAAAATATTGTTGTAGTCCTGATTTATTGACCAATATTTGATCTGTGGGGGATAGTATAATTTAAGTAATTAGAACTTGTAGTCCAGGTGTTGATAAGACATGCATGACCCCCGGAAAAGTGTAGAGGACGTCATTTGGTGGATTTAGCTCTCATTTATGGCTATGAACTATTTTAGGTTCTCATAAAAGTGTGTATCAAAAGAATTGTGGGATATTATAGAAAGCAGTGGTATAAATATTCCCACTCCCTCAAGATGTTATAGAGATTCTACAAAGTTTTGCATTGGCTGTCCTGTTACTCCGCATGAAGTTAAATTCCTTCACTGAAATTCATAATGCTCCTGATTTGGTTTGCTTGCCTTATTGGAACTTGGATAAACCGATTGACTTGCTACAATACCAGTTGCATGATGAATGTTTGCAGTTCATAAATTTCATTTTGCTATTCTGCATCATTTGTGTATTAAAAATTACTTTTCCCATTTTCAGGTGACAGCATCAGCATGGATAAATGACTTGAGGAATCAAATTGAGCATACAAGAATCCTTAGTACAGTCTATCGCTCTGCCTCAGCATTAGGTTCTCGCCTCCCATCGATTGCCACAGCTAGAGCAAAAGTTGCTGGGGCTGGGGCTATTTTGCAGCCAGTTTCTAATGGTACCCAGGTACTTTTACGTTCTGTTATAAGATCTATTCACTTTTCGTTTATCATGCAACTATGTATTGTCTCTGAAAGCTGGGTGGGATAAATTATCAATTGTTGGAAGTTAAAATGAAACGATCTTTTGATTTGGTTGTCTTTCTTGTGTTGAACAAGATATATTGGTGTTGCAATCCTGTTTTCAGAAGAGTACACACTATTTATTATGCTTTTGAGCATAAGCCTAACTAAGAAGAGTACTTATTTGTTAGTTCTCTTCTATCTATGATTGGGGGTTGATGTGTTCAATCTGATCATGCAAGAAGTGCTAGTGCTACTGCTTCTCATCCATGTCTGACTTTTGAAAAACTACAGGTTGTGATGAAGAGAGCCAAGAGTATGGCTCAGGCAGCATGGGCACGTCCAAACCTTAATTTGTCCTCTTGGTCATGCATGGGACCCCGTCGCAGAGCCTTGAGTGCTTATTCAAACTCCAAAGACGGGGAAAGTTCGCCTAGATCTTCCTCTACCCACACTGACAGTTCTGAAGCACTTCTTGGTTCCCCAAAGAAGGCGATTAATGCAAAGAATATGAACCTTCCAGTATCTTCGTCTATAGAAGAGTGGTCTTCTGAGATTGAATGTGGCAATGGAAGTAGTTCTGATACTGAGGTGGATGTTAATCATGGTGACCATCAGAACGTGATGGACCATGGCAGATATGATGATCAAATGAGTGAAGTGGAGTTGTGGCATCAACTGGAGAATGAGCTGTATGACGGTCCTGAGGTTGAGGAGACTGATGTTGTAAAGGAGATAAGGGAAGAGGAAGCAGCTATAGCGGACGAAGTAGAGCAAGCCCAGAGTTCTGTACCAGAAATAAAAGAAGTCTACAGATTTTTCCCTCCAGGAAAGATAATGCACATTGTTACACTCCGTTCTGAGACGGAGGATGAAAATGATGATAGCCCAACCTATGCAAGTTCAGACAGTAGCGAGCTAGATGAGACTAAGATTGGAATTTTTCTAACTTCCAGGTCTCTGTATAGTAAACTTAGACTTTCACAGAGAATGATCAGTGATCACTTCATGCCAGTTTATAGAAGGCAGATTGAAAGGCTAATAAAAGAACTTGAGCAAGAAGCTACTGAGGGCCATGTTACACAAGAGGTGGTGTTATAGTTAAAGACAGTTACAATTAGATTTATGTTTGTACCATATTGCGTGTCATTGGGTGATTTTTGTCCCATTGATTTCGGAACGAGTCTCATAGGAACTGCAGTTTTTGTGCTATGCTGCAATAAGGAACCCAAACGAAGGTGATTACAACCGCCTAATATACTGATTCTCACTCTGATGATCAAATGGAACCAACTCATCATTGGATACTTTTAACTTTGATGCTAGCCGGGGAAAAGTAATTGTAAATGCTTCCCCAGATCCAAGTTATATGTAAATAGTAATAATGTGGCAAACTGTCCAAATAAAAGGTTAAGATAATTCGTGGTAATTTGAATGAAAAAGTGTTTGCTGAATCATTGTCTCTGTGAATTGAATGTTTGGTGTACTCTGTATCATACATTCAATTATTTTGATTTGTTAAACATGCTAGTTTCTCCATAATCATGATCAGTTTGGTGGGAATGGTTGGAGTAGTGAGCAACAAAAGTTGGAGTTGGACCAGATGAGTGAACAAGTGCATTTCATTCAGTCTTTAAAGTTTATTTCCAACAAAATTTCTTGAAAGATTTCGACAGATTACTTGCCAAAGATTCTTAAAACCTGACCCCTAACAAACATTCACTTTTGTGCAATGAAACTAGAATGGGCGTTTAAGCAAACCCAATTCATTGGTTGATAACACGACAAAATGGTGCATGCAACTCAACAAAGTAGTGCAATAATGAACTTCTTAATGGCTGCAGATGCAGTTCACACCTAGCAATATTTGACCAAGTGGACCTCATAAATTAGTTGCAATCTCATGTCAGAAACTTCGGAACTGTTGATTTAGTTCTTCAGAAACTGCACCACAATAATTTATTTCAAACAACAAACAAGGACAATTATTTTGTGCTCAAAATATATTTTAAGAATTTTATCAAAACTAGCAAATTCAACAAGACAATGCATTTTTGTCAATAATAGTCAACAGTACAATCATATTGGGTTTTTTTTGTGTGAAGAAAATATCTTAATGGATAAAATATATATTAATACTTGAAGACTACGAATAAATTCTTAAGAAAAAAATTTGGAGGCATAAATTATATCTATAAAAAAGGTAATAAAAATATGTTACCCGTTTGATAAAAATCTCCATCTTGAACATATTTATCGTGTATGTAGTTGTAGTAGCTCGTCCTTCAAAGGAAACTAAAAAAATGTTAAATCGTTAAAAGGCTTAACCGTGTTTAAGGGTTAGAAAAAAAATCAGATTATTAAATTCAATACAAAATTATCCAAATTTATATTATTTTAAATCTATTTAAATAAATTTATCTTAATTATAAATCTATATTTTTTTAATTTAAAGTCCAATCTATTTAATTGGATATAGATGGGATAATTTTTTAGATTTTGAAAATCCAAAATCAAGGTGTATCCAAGTCAATTCAAGTTATGAACTTTTAGATTGGGCTAGACCTAAATAAGGTAGCACTGAATTAGGCTTAGGCAAGATCAAGTAGAGTTAGTGTAGGTCAAAAATCGAGTCAAGTCGACCTGATCCAAGTCAAGTCGAATCAGGTTGTATCGAGATTGAGCCGATTCAGCTAAGCCAGTTGAGTAGAGTTAGGATGAGCCCATATTTACCTGAGTAAGGGCGACCCACTTTCAACTGACTAAGGCTAAACCTAGGTTAGACCTAGTCTAAGGTCGAGCATAGCCCAATCATGACAAGGTTGAGCTAGTTGTCTTAACTTAGGTCCAACTACATCAGCTTGAGCCATGTCAAGTTAAGTCAGCTTGTAGTCAACTCAACCCAGGCACCAGTCAAGATGACTTGGCTTATACCCAAGTTAAGTAAAGTCAACCTAAAGACAGGTCAAGTTGAGATGACCTAGGCCCAAGTAGGCCAAGCCAACTCAAACCTAGCTCGAGCCTAGGTCAAATTGAGTTGGCTTGAACCCATGCAGAGTTGAGTTGACGCAGGCTATGGTAGATTCGAGTTGGCATGAACAAAGGTTGAGTTCAGTCGGCTCAGGCCACAGTCCAACTCGAGTCGCCTAGAGTCCAGGTTAAGTTGAGTCGGCCTGAGTCAAGGTCATTTGAGTCAGTCTTTACCAAGGTCGTGTTGAGTCGACTTAGGCTAAGGACAAGTTGAGTTGACCTAAACCTAAGTTGTGAAGTGTTGGCACAAACCCAAGTGACCCGAGTCAGCTCAGTCTCAAACCAGGCCGCGTAGCCTAAACCCAGATAAAGCCGAGTTAGCCCAAACCTAGGTGAGGCTAAAATATCTCAAACCCAAGTTAAGTCAAGTCAGCGTAAACACAAGTTGAGTCGAGTTTGTCCAGAAACAAGTTGAGCTGAGATTGCCCAAACACAAGTTGAGTTGAGTTGACTCGTGTGCAGGTTGGGTCGAGTTAGCCTAAACATGGGCCGAGCTGAGTCAGACTGAACCAAATTCGAGTTGAGTTAGCCTGGACCTAGGTCAAGCCAAGTTGACTCGAACCTAGGTTGACCTACTCATCCAGGCCCAAGTAAATCTTAGTAGGATTTAGTTTAGGTCGAACTGAATCAACATGCGTATAAGTTAAACAGAGCCAGATCAAGCTAGATCGACACAGGCCAAGGTTTAGCCGAGGCGGGACGGGACCACGTTCAACTAAGTTAGGCTAGAACTGTGTCGAGTTAAGCTCGGTTGGTTTGGGCTTAGGTGAGACCAAGATAGACCATATTAGATCTGACTAACTTAAGTTGGGTCGTGTTGGATTGAGACATCAGACCTGCATTGGGTTGAGTCCATATCAAGCTGAGATGGATTAATCTCACTTCAGGTTGAGTTGAATCGACCTGGTCCCAAGTCGACCCGAGTCGGGCCAGACTCACCTTAAATTAAGCTAGCTTAGGCCCAAATTAGACTGAGTTTAATAGGGTGAACCCCATGTCTAGCCTAGTCCCCCAGGTCTAGGTCGAGTCTAGCCTAAGTGAGATTGAGATGGATTGGAGTAGGTTGGGTCAAGTAGAGTTGGGTTTGTGTTGAACTGAGATATTGGGTTGGGATTAATTCATTTGAGTTGGGTCGATCTCACGTTAGGTCGAGTCAAGTTGGCCTAGACCCAGGTCGAGTCATGTTGGTCCAAATCCAAGTCGAGTCAAGTTGTGTTGGACCCATGTCAAATTGGGTTCAGGTGGGATTGAAACGAACTAAACCAAGTCGGACTAAGTCGAATTGGGATAGTGTTTAGTTAAATTAAGGTAGTTTTTTATTGATACATCAAGTCGGCATAGTATCAAACTAAATTAGATTGATTGCACGTCAAATTGTATTTTATTTCATCGGATAGAATCTAAACTAGATTTTAAAAATTTCAATCCATAAATACCGTTAATCATATTAATAAAAAATTATGAAATGATACACATAAAAGAAAATATAAAAAAAAATTAAGATAAGATAAATTACATATTTTTTATTCAATAACTATTTTCTACATTTTTTTGAAGATTATATATTTATCAAAATATATCTTTATTAAAAGAAACCATATCAAATTTAACAAACTCTTAAAAATAATGATATTCACAATACCATCACATTTTCTCTATAACTATTTGTAGTTTTTTTAGGCGAATATCTTTTTAATTTTTCCTTAAACTATACATATTTTAAAATTTTCCAAAAAGGTTAAATTCTCGATCATAGTACTTCTAATAATACCATCCATAAAAAAAAAGCACTCTTATGTGTTGAAATAAATACACTTTTACAATATATAAGTAATAAACCTCAAATATTTACTTAGATGTTGATACATTTCATGAAAACATAAATTTCAAATATTTATTATAAAACTAAACTTCATTTTTTTATTCCTGAAATACAGGTAATTATAGTTTTAATTTCTAAATTTGAAAAAAAGAACTCAAATTCGAATATAAAAATTTGCAAATAATTATCATTTAAGGACTACGAACGATTTAAAAAATATTTTAACCTTTTAAATTGAATATTTAGAGATTTAAAATATATTTTTCAAATTAAAAAAAAAATATCAAAATGATTTATTATCTAAATTTGAATGATAAGAATCATATTCATCATGAACTTCAATAATTGAAACAAAATTAAATCTAAAATGAATCCTCAATATCTAATATTTCAAACTATAATTTTGATATAAAGTATTCATTATCCAAAGTAATGACGAACATCTTCAGAAAGTTGGAATACATAAAATATAAACAACCATTTCTCAATATATTTATCTGAAGTCCAAATATCTGAAACCATTCATTTCTGAACGAACCATGTTCATGCTTTCGAATGGCATATATTAGAGCTACAAGGTGTGGTTATCAAATCAAAGCAAAGTTTGTGGCATTAATTAAACGTGTCACGTCCTCACATCAAAACTTTAGAGAATTCTTCTAATTAATTTCGTTTGATTAAACACACTGAGAAAAAGTCCACTTTGAGCCAAATTGCGACAAAATATCCTGTATCCAAGTTTTGACATGAAGATTAAGAAAGCATGATTAACGCTTACCAAGTACTTAACTTTGATTGAAAGATTATTGGACATTTGACATTAGATATTAGATATTTTATAATATATAACATAGTGTAAATCTTAACTTATTACGCTAAGAAAATCATGAAATAGAAATCAATTTGTATAAACCAAAATAATTAGTTGCAATAGTAACTAAATTAGATATCATTTTAGAAACTAAAAAGAAATTTGGTTTCTAAATTAGTTTCTATTATTGTTAAATAGTTTCTAAATTGGTATCTAATTAGCAACCAAGGTTTTTGCTACCATATTTATAAACTAAATAGTTAGTAGTTAAAACCTTAGTTGCTAATTAGATATTAATTTAGAAACTATTTAACAATAATAGAAAATAATAAAAACTAATTTAGAAACCAATTTTTTTTTTTTAGTTTCTAAAATAGTCTCTATTTTAGTTTCTATTGTAACTAATTATTTTGGTCTCTAAAAATTAGTTTCTATTTCATGATTTTCTTGTAGTGTATGAACAAAATTTATGAAATTGAATTAGATTCTAAAGTTCACTTTTTAATATGTTATTACAGTTATTTAAGGGTTATCCTAACTTCCTGCACCATATTAATTTTAATGCATCTTATTATCTTTTAAATTTTTTAAAATTATCTTATATTTTGAATTTTAGAATCTGAAATTTAGAAATGTGTTTTGGAAATATAGATCCAGAAATATATTAAAAAAGGGGATTTGAAAGTATTTTTTTCATCCACACCTTCCTTCATTTAAAGTCATTTTTGTCATTTTACACGATAATTATTGTCATTTTAATGAAAAATCTGGTGTAGGTTGTAATTGATATGGTGCAGAAGAGAATTTTTCATCCTAATCATGTTTTTTGGATTTATCAGATCATCCACTATTAAATCATCAATAAATATATAATCTCACTAATGACTTGAAGAATCTAAAAACGAGAAAATGAAAATCCTACACACCTAAAAAATAATGACATTTCATATTACATGACTTGATACAAACTTCATCTCTATTATATTTAAAGTCCACGTTACGTTGAAAAAAAGGTAATAAATGATGAAAAAAATAATTAATTAAAAGTGAAATGATGAGAATATTGATGTAGAATTATTATTAAAATCATGGAAAAACTATTTATCGACGAGAAATGATAGGTGTATAATATTGTACGAATTCATAGGACGTAGAAAATGTTAACATCGGATTCTTAAACTGATTTTACATTTAGAAAACAATGTCTCAACTACGTAGTTTTTGGTGTGTACACATACTAAACCCTTTCATAATTAATGCGTAGTTATCATGTATTTTAGAAAAAATGAAGTACGTAGGATATACTAGTATAGCAGTAGAGCAAGTAATGAGTATTAATGGCACCGTCCATTTAATGCTTTCAGATTTGTGAACAAGAAAATGAAAAAAAAAAGGAAATGAAGAAATTGTTGTTATATGTTTTGGTCACATGGAGATTATTTTATGAGAAACATGAAGGAAAATGTAGCTTTCACTTGTGCTGTCACCATTGTTAACATCTTGCATGTGATTCATTTCTTCTTCAACACAATCAATTTACACATATGTCACACTTAGCCATTCTTATATCAAATAATTCATATAGATACTATGATTAAAATAATTTAAAACTTCACCATACTTTCTTCTTATAATTGTTTTTAAAAACCAAAACTATTCACCCATCTAACCATTATTCTACAATTTTGTAGTTTTAAATAATTTATATAGTAAAACTAAAATTATTACATTAAATAATAATGGTTAAATATGTTTCTTTCACTTGTATTTTTATCCAAAATTGAATTTTGTCTTTAATCCAAAATTTAACCCTTCTGAATAGTTTTAATAAAAAAATTATTAAAATACATCTTTGTCAATTTTGATTTAATATACTAATATATAATATAGATTAGGATGTTAAAATATTTCATGTTAATTCAGTTAATATTATAATACAATTTGGATTGAAAATTTATTTATTACATAAAATAAATAAAAAACATTAATAATGACTATTTTAATAGTTTCTTTATTATATGATTATAATATTTAAAAAATATAAAAATTGGATTAGAAAAATAAACCAAATTCAAACTTAAAAGATATTAACCAAATAATAATAAAGAACAATATTTAATATGTTGTTGATATAGTTTTAATAAATTTTATAATTTTTCGGACAACATCTTAAAACTATTATTTAAAATGAATAGACAACAATTAATTTACTTTTATTCCTTTTATAGAATATTTATAAAGTGATGCATATATATAAAAACCATTTCAGTACAAGGAGGGAGTTTGTTCAGACTTAACACAAATATAAATTAGTTAGCTACAATTTTTAAAAAGTATTTTCTTTTTTTATTGACATATTCTCTTATATTTTTAAAGAAAGTTTATGCACCAATTTCTTTTCATAAGTTATTCCCAATCACTTGTTGAAATAAGTTATTTTGAACATATTTTTCTTCTATTTTTTTTAGATTAAATAAACATGAAAATAATACGGTAATATATTTCTGTTAAAAAATGTAATTATTTTTTTTATAAAAAAATTCAAACAAACATGTACCATTTTCGTTCTTTAAATCTTATATGTTTAAAGTCTATCCATTGGAGTTTTTAGATATTACAATTAGATAAAGTAATACGCTACAAGAAAATCATGAAAGAGAAACCAATTGTTAGAGATTAAAATAATTAGTTGCGATAGTAACTAAATTAGATACCATTTTATAAACTAAAAAAAATTGGTTTCTAAATTAGTTTCTATTATTGTTAAATAGTTTCTAAATTAGTATCTAATTAGCAACAAGATTTTTACTACTAAATTTAAAAACTAATTATAAATCAATTTTTTTTAGTTTCTTAAATGATCTTTAATTTAGTTACTGTACTGGGCCGAGAGATTGGACCGAAAACAAGGTGTACTAAGCCGACCGAAAGCAATGTGTATTAAGCCGACCGAAAGCAATGTGTATTAAGCCGACCGAAAGCAATGTGTATTAAGCCGACCGAAAGCAAGGTGTACTAAGCCGACCGAA
>Ga0123342_1005487_pt1 | contig 18333 bp, 13 predicted proteins | sample Turbeawhitnodule_FD_89960 | JGI IMG/M metagenome (GOLD analysis project Ga0123342, IMG submission 89960) | Root nodule microbial communities of legume samples collected from Mexico - Turtle bean Mexico white nodule | ecosystem: Host-associated > Plants > Roots > Nodule | place: Mexico: Nepantla...
TATATATATAAAAAAAAAAAAATATATATATATATATATATATATATATATATATATATATATATATATATATATATATAACACGTTAACACCCCTAAAAAAATCGAGTTTATATGCTTATAAACTTAAATTCTACATAGAAACATATTGTAATGTAGAATTTTAAATAAATTCTACATATTTTTTCACTCTCTTTATGTTTTGAGTAGTAATAATTTTAAATTTAAGTTTTATAATAAGTTATAGGAAGTTGGAACCTTGAAAAGAAAGACTAATTATCTTGACAAATATACTTAAATTGGGCAAGGACTGGCAAGAGCTCTTAACAACATTTTTTAGATGATAAAGCAATATAAAATCATAAAAAATAAATTGTAGAATTTTTAAAATTATTGTAAAACAATCATATATTATGTGTTTCAAAAGATAGAATAGTTAAATAATAATAATTCATGAATATTATATATATATGAGTCTTTATTCTTGCAAAAAATATATATGTATACAAGATCTCTATTTATTTAAAACATACTTTCGGATTTTTTTTAAAATAGTTATCGTTACAGGTGTAATGCAGTTATTCTTACGGATATTCTTTGTTGAAGTCAAACCGGGCTGCATGGCCCAGCCCAACATTATGGACCAGGGGAATTTCTTCCTCCATTCCCATAATTTTGTAAATCTTAAAAATATTCTTTTCAAACCATGCCTTTTTTTTTCAATTCCAGATTATGAAATTTGAATACTTTTCATATTATATTATAGAATCTAGAATATAAAAATTTGGACTTTATGCATTAAGAACTAATTGTGCAATTTGGAATACAAAATTATATAAATTGTACATTTTAGAATAAAATTTTGTATTAGAATAAAATTTTGTATTATAAATTTTATAATCTATAAGACTTTTATGGATTTGAAAATACGTTTTGGTTTTGGATTGTAATTAAATTGTACCTTATAGCATGATGCATTCTAGATTGTACTATCAAGAACTTCTTCTTGATAGTATAGTTCTTAGTCCATAATATGCTAAACGGTACAATTTGGAAAGTGTTTTTAAATTTATAATATAATTTTACATTATAGATTGCACAATTCAAAATACAATTCTTTTTTTAATCTAATTTGTTTTATTGTTTGAATTGAGATAGAAGAGATAGATACCAAATCGTGTTCTTCCTTACTTCAATTGTCATGAATGATTTATGTTAATTACACGTGTTTATCGAATCAATGGACAAATTGATGTTGGTTAAAAACTTAATAAAAATCAAGCTTATCTTTGCTTTAAATATATCATTGAAGGTTCTAGAAATGAGGGTGCATACATCATCTTTCTTTCACATAGTTATACTATGTGATTGGTGGGTGTTGGTGTTACGTCTTTCCTTAGTGTAACTTTTAAGATTATCTTTTCTTCGGGCATCTATTCTTCGAAATCTCTCACGATATCAAGAGTTCTTTGGAATCTCTCACATTTTAAGGATGTTTATACTGCTAATAAGGTTGTTCAGGATTTTCAAAAGGAGAATTGGTTACAGTTGCCACGAAACCAGTGGAAAGTTGAGAGGGCTCCATTGACATTTATTGGAAGAACATGGGGTTAGGAAGATGAAGAAGACGAAGATGAAAAGGACGTGTTGTGAGTTTAGTTTATTTTTTTTATTAAGGATAAAATGGAAATTTCAACACCTCTATGGAAGTGCAGGAAGAAATTATGTGGTGTAGGAAGAAAATTCCTGTACTAAGTGAAAACATTTTATTGTCAATCTGATCTTTTAGGGTTTAGGGTTATACTTCAAAACCAACTATAATTTCTTGCTACCTTTGTTAAATTATTTTTCAACCTTAATCAAACCAACCAAAAGAGCAAAAATATGATAAACTATGAGGACAAAAAGGATTCATGGTACAATTGCATATTTTAGATTATGAATCATGTCATACTAAATGCATTTAGGGTTACCTAGACATAAACTTTGGCCTCCTCAATTTACATCATTCATTAAGAATTCATACTGCAATTGCATACCATTCAAAATGCAGTTATATTTTAGGATCATCAAGGCTCTAACATACCATCCCAACATCTCTTCACTATGATGAAAGAGTTCATACAGCAGTTCAACTGAAGGTACATGCATACAATCTCAGTTTTACATTATCAATCAAGAAATTTTCCATTTAGAGTAATGGGGTTCAAGCTTACCGTCCAGGTTTAAGATCATGAATAAAGAGTCCACCACACTGCAGTTCCCATTAGGGTCTTCAAACTTCAAGGATCAAACTTGTACAAATCCCTTTTCAAATCTTGGAACTATGAACTCATGTATATTAAGAATCATTAACTCACTCCTAACATTGACAAAGATTTGAAATTTGCTTGGAACAAATATTTGAACTTGCAGCCAAATTTGGGGTCTTCAAGGCTAAGAAAATCATTGCTGTTTCCCAAGATGAATCATCCTGCAACTAATAGATTATGTCACAACTCAAATATAAGCATCCAAAACTGATTTTGATATTAAGATATAATAAAAAAAAATAATGCATCAAAATTAATGTATTTTGAAGATATAGTAGATTAACAACATCAAAACTTGAGTAGAAAAATCTAGACTCATGTGTTTCACTTTTTTATCATATATATATATATATATATACTATTTTAGAAGGCATCTTACATAATATAGAATTTGTTTGCTATGATTTGTTTAAGAACCTTTCACCAAAGCTACTTACATTACTCAGTAGAATCCTATAATTTATTAATTATTATTTTACCAAAATATTCTTAACAATTTTAATATAACAAAATATTATGAATTCTTTTTGTCTCTCCTATGGAGATTAGATAATTGAAAATTTCAGTTTAAATTAACTATTCAATTTTTTTTAAATACTATAAATACAGACAATTTAACACTTCTAATCTAACTAAATTAACCAACTTTTCAATAAGTATGAATTAGTTATAAAGCAACCATATTATGTAAAAACCTTTTTGGTATTAGCTCCTCACATGCTTTTTTGTTTTGTTTTGTTTGATACTAAAGTTTTGCAAGCAAAAGGAACAGTATATGCAGAAGTGTTCATATAAATGCAAGAAAGTGAGGTAAGATTTGAATATAATGTTTAGTGTACAAAATATAAATGAGAACAATCACTAAATGTGTGATACTTCCAGAACACGACTGAATAATGCATATAACAATAATGTATACAAATAATGATGATACTGAAACTCATCTTCATGACTAAATCCACTGATATTGAAGGTGCTATTATATTTCTGAAAAGCCAGCATGAGTCTCATTTCTTTTGGTACAAAGAATAAGAAAAAATGTTACAGGAATGAAATACAGATACAAATACAAATACAAATACAAATTGTGTACAATTTTGACAAACACTGCCACCAAGTGAAAATATTTGATGACCCTCGAACTAAGAAAATGAGGAAAAAAAGTAGATCCTATTTTTTTTCAATTATAATAACCTAATGATACAGATAAAAATGAGATCGTGTAGGGTGACTATGAGCAACTCAAATCTAAAGGCAAACTCCATCAACAATGGCAAAGAAGAGCATGCAGTTACACCAAACTTCAACTGCAAATAAATAATTTTATGGACATAGGTAGAAGAAGAAGCTTAGCTAGCTGGATTTCTGCTTGGCCTTGTCCTTAGGTTCTTGCAACACAAATTCAGCATACAAATCCTTCACTGCAATCATAACTGTAGTGATTAATGGCCCCATGATAGCTCCCTGCAGAACCAGATACACCCTTTAGTCAATGTAATGATGTGATGAATGTGACACCATAAGAGAAATGTATCTAAGCAAGGTTCCTTATAGACTGAACCAAACATGATAAGAAATGAAGCTAATTACAACATTGAAATTAATGACTCAACAGGAAAATTCAAGTCTGATCCCGGATGCAGAGTCCCTACAGTTGACCATTTGAAACTGTTGAATGAATATTGGTGGATTAACATTTTATCTTTGTAATGCTGAATTAAGATTTGAACAATCTGATTTTAATCTAATGGTACGAATTCTTCTCTGTCTGAAAGTGTGAGTGCATGGAATCTGGATTCTGACCCTACCAAAAAAAGACAATACTTGAAAGAGAAAAACATAACCCAGAAGAATCAGAACTGCTTTATATCAATTGTTGCTCATTGAGCAGTGGATATCAAGTGCATTGGCACGTTATTTTCAAAAGTACCAAACATAGTTCACTTTGGAGAAGATCACATCAAGTTAATAGCCACATTTCGAAGCTTAACTAGAATTTTATCTAAGTTATGCAGGTAAACCAGTCTTCCACTCTAAAGCAACAATGTCCAAAAGAAGCAAGTTAACATAAAAGCTAAAATTAAAGAGTAAAATTACCTCCAGAGCAGATGGGAACAATGTCATTCCACCAATTATGCTTAGCCCAGTGAGATATGCACTATTCCCAGGCACGTCTAGTAGAATCTCTGACGCCCCATAGTCCATGAGAAAAAGGTGAATAATAGACAACACAATGGCCATTATGTATCTGCCTTCCAACACCAATTGCAAGGCTGCAGGAATTGTTGCAAGCCAAGATGGAAATATTGGAAAGAGAGGACTTATGAATGCAAGCACAGTTGACATGTACAAGAAATGTACTTTGTTCAACCTAAACAGAAGCCAAGTAAGACACCCTTGAAAAAATGCAATCTCAGCAGTGGCCAAAAGGACTCCTGAAATAGCCTTATCCAAAACCTCAACACATCTGACCCTAGCAGCATTTGAAATTGGAAGCATGTACATCACTTGTTCTGTCACTCCACCACTCTCTGATGTGATGAGGTAATACAAAACCCAAATAAACACCATTGACTGAGACACAAAATTGATAACCTCAGCAGCTCCAGAGACTATAGAATTAGCAATAGAAAACATAAACTTTGAACTGCTGCCAAGGACAGTTCTACTACTGGCGAAAATTTGCTGAGACACATCAATTCCTTTGAAGGCAAACCCTTTTGCCTTTTCAACTAAATCCTCACGAGTGATCACAAGCTCCCGCAAAATTGAATGAACCTCTGCATAAATCTGGCCCCATTCGCGGTTCCTAACCCTGGTTTTCAAGCTCAGGAACTTCTCAGCGTACGGCGAGGGAGTCAGGGCTCTGGATGGCACTGAGGAGTTTACCGGATTGGATATCACAAAATGCTTAATGCCAGAGACAAATTCAGTCATGTTATACTGCACAGCCAACCCATCTATCTGATCAGAAACAGTCTCATATATCTTTGTAGAGTAACTATCTACCATCCCAGCAACATCATTGTCATCCATCCACTTCTTCACACCAATCCTCTCAGCATAATTGCTCTCCTCCACATGCAATTTCAATGATATCACTGCGTCTTTCCCTTCAACACCAATCTTGTAAGAGAAGAAAATCACCCCACTCAAAAACCCCACAATCATGCAAACAATGAGTCCAATAGCCACAATAATCTTCAACCTTCTCAGTATCCCTCTGGTAAAAAAGGCACTAATTGCACTACGCCTGAAACTATGGCTCCTAAAAGAAGACAAAGTGTACATAGTGGAATCCAAACTGTTTGAAGTAAACAGAAACCCCAAAATAAGAAGTGACAAAGCCCCAAACCCTCCAAGCAACTCATAAGCAATTATGAAAATCCCAAAAGACACAAGCAAACGAAGCAGCTTGGAGAACCCACTACGGTTCCTCGAACGGTGGTTCTGCTGAGACTTTGGCTTCCTCAAAATGACTCTGAAAGAAGCTTCACGAATCTCAACGAGTGTGCCAACAAAAACCCTGAAAACAGCAACAGGTACAGCGAGAACGGTTTCTGTTAGACCCAGAAGGAGTGGTTCGGACCAAAACGCTACGAGGGTCTGCTGAATGCCCCTGAGGGGAATAGAACACAGCACGGCCCATTGCAGAGGTCTCAAATACTGTTCTAGAAGCTTGGAGAACGTGTAGAGAATAAAAATGGCGAATGCGAGACCCGCATGGGCCATGGCTATGTAAAGGGCCAGCCGCACCTGGGCATCGTCTGAAAATGTGTTTTTTCCATCTGGGTCGCCGTCGGATGGCGGATTGAACGCCGCTTGTGAAGAGGGGGAGGGCGCGTGGGGTTTGGAGGGTGGCGCGTGAGAAGAAGGAGCGGAGGAGGGGTGGAGGGAGGAGGCGGATCGGAACATGTCCTGCCATGCTGGGGAAGTGGAGGAGGGTTCAGAGTAGGGAACAAGTTCCATGGTGTGATGATGATTCAGCAGAGCTGACAGTGTGTGCCAGTTATGAACTGACAGAAGAGAGAGAGAGAAAGCAACTCTGGGTTTTGACTAACAGAGAGATATGCTGAATGAGTGGCTTCACATTTTTAGTATTTTTTTGTTTTTGTGTGAGAAAATAGGTGTGTGGATTTAACACAATCAAGAAAAAAGTAGTACATATACATACATATATATATATATAGACATATATATATATATAGACATATATATATAGAGAGAGAGAATAAGTGTTCAACAAATATCAGTAAATCCTCTCTTACTTTTCTGTCTTTAATGGTATGTTTCGAATGAAAGAAAAAGGAAGTAAAAAAGTTATAATTTCTTTTATTGTTAGAAATATTTTAAAAGGAGAAGAAAAGAAAGAAAAAATTTGTTAGATTCATCTATATTTAACTAATTACATATTACTTTAAAAATTATTTTAATATTAATATTTTTATATATTTTAAAATAAGATATAATAATTAATAATTTTTTGTCTTTAAAAATAGTTTTTATTTACTAATTTTTTTATGAAAACAATTTTTACTGTCGAAATATAAAATGATTTTATTTTTAAACATGTGTTTATATCTTTCCTTCATACTCTTTCTAACTAAATGAATTAAATAATTATTTAACTTTTTATTTATTTCTCTTCTTCTTATTTTTCAAATTGTTTTTTTAAAATAAAACAGACAATAAATACATATAACCTGAAAAAAAAATTGATGATAGATTTAAGTTTTTAAATTCACACTAATAATTTTATTACAAGTTTATCTGAATTTTGTTTGTTTATTAAATTTCACAACAAAACTTTTTTAAAGGAAATCTTATTTGATGAAAAGGAATTAAATAGACACTTATTTGAATAGTTTATGTTCATATATTTTGAATCTTACAACTAGTACTTTTTTTATTTTATGCTAAATATGAGGCGTATTTTTAATATAGATGTTATTTTTAGTGTAAATTTTTCTTTATTACAATACACTAGTTATTATCAATTAAAGTTTGATTGTAATAGTAAATAGTGAAATATCATATTTTAGTGATTTTTTTTACTGGACATTAAATAATAGTATAAAAGTTGTTTTTTGAAAGAATATTTTGTTTATGAAAGAGTTTTTTATTCTTTTGTACAGCAACAACTGGTGCAACATTCAGTTGACCATTAGTTGTTTAAGTAGGAAATAAGAAATTGAAAAGGTCCATTTTATGTTTAATATACAAATCACCTTAAAAAAATTATAGTATGATATGTATAATGTACACAATGTACAATGTTTTCCTTTTGTACAGGGCTTAGTAGGTGTAGATAAATGCAGAAAAATGATAAAAAAACAGTGAACAAATAAACAGATAGTGTAGATAGATAGAAGTACAATTTCATGAACAAAACATTTATAGAGTGACTTTTGTATTATTCATTCTTCTCTATAGTGGTAGTAAGTTTGTAACACATATCTCAAGCAATGAATTCCATCATGCATTAGTTTTTTCTACCAATTCTTACACGGAGACACAAGTAAGCTAACAACCGAAAGATCAATGCCATAGCTAGCAGAATCCACACTTCTTTCAATCCACCCTTCAAGTTTACAATGTCAAATGTTGGAGAACTCTGCAAGGGCCTGCACCCTCCATTGCTTCCACAATCATATAACTGCTCTCCAGAATATTGCACTTTTAGAAGAAGCCTAAAACCATAGTACATGAAGGATAAATACTTCAACCATCTCATGAACTTTGGTATGTGCTGCACAATGGAACTGAGTGTGAGTGATTACCCAAATAAGGCTGCAATATTGGCTGCATATGCTACTCATTCACTAACCAGCAGTGGCTTGTGTTTAAATTATAAAGATTTAGATAAGGAATGAAGATATTAGTATTTCCTAAAATATACTTATTCTTTTAGTCTATTTGGTCTTATTATCATCAAAATGTTAAATGTGATTCTCTAATTGTCAAAAATGTGGCATTTTTTATCTGTTCTCTCACTAGTTCAATGAAAAATGGATACATAACTGTCAAGTTAATGTTGTTAATGAGAAAACATACTTAAAGGATGGCATTGCATATATTTAACTAATAAAGGACCATGTTTAATATCTAACAATAGAGGGATTGAGTTAGACAAATTACAAAAATAAAAGAACAATAAAAAGTAATTTAGTCATAGAATAAGTAATTAATACATATGAGAAATAGGGCAACCTAAGTAACTAATTTCAGAGGAAGCTATTTATGCTAAATATCTAAATACATTAATTGCACAACTTGCATTATAGTTTTGTCTCATTGTTGCTACTTGTTATGGGAAAAGCTTTGATACTAAAATAGAAAAATTGCATGTACCTGGACATAGTAGCCACCTGTGAGAAGGAATAGCATTAGTATCAAAGAAGCAGCAGTACCTGCTCTTTTAACACTCATAATTGCAGCTCCAAACATTTCACCTGCTCCCTGATGACATAATCATAGATGTTAATGAATGAAAAATTGATAAACCACTAACTCATCCATTGAGTACTTTTAACACAACTTACTTGACTTGTTATAGCTATTAACAGAATAGTTAATAGTGTCAAAAAGAAGGAAGCAACAGCTCTCTTAAAGCCAGCCATGAAGTACAAGATGAGCATGAAAAAAGTAGGATAGAAAAGGGTTGCCACCATGTCACATAGAGTGCTACATGCATAGTATACACTTAATCTGTACATGTCAGCTTTACTTTCTTTTATCAAGTAGTACTTCTCAAATGGAAAGACATAGACTGCTGCAAAAATGCATGAAGATGTCCAGAATATACAGATGTAGAATGCTAAACCAACCTGCAACAAAAAATTGTGATTAGAAGCTTGATAATGCAGCATGAGATACATAATGCCATGGAAATTACCTGATCTCTGAGTCCAGCTTCAGTATTGGTTGAAGATTTCCACCAAAGGAGCCCCAACAAAAGTGCAATCCCAAGTGCTTGAACTAGTCTTAGCTTATCAAAGTAGTCCTTTCTTCTTGCTCTGTATGTTCTCCTGGAGAGAATCACAAATTGGTCCAGCCAACTCGATGACCACTCCATCTTAACCTGAATTGCTAGTTGAAGCTGTTCTGGTGTGCTTGCTACTCTATGGTTCTCTTCTTTTTCTTTTGGCTCCAGTAGAGATTTGTATTTGAGCTGTAGATACTAACAAAATAAAGAAACAATTAATAACAAGCTGGTAAGAGATGAATACATGTCTGAGGAAAATCCTACTTCAATAACAATTTTTGAAGGGTCGGAAGATTCTTGATCCTGAAAGATATCTGTTGGAACACTTATGTCATTCACTTGTCCAGTTGCCAAGTCAAGCAAGAACTCTGCAGGATTCATCGGTATTTGAGGGGTGAATCTCAAAGATGAAAAGTACTCCATTGTTTCCTTAGCCTTTCCATAGTAAACAGGATAGCCTTCTGATATCAGAAGTAGTTTGTCAAACATGTGAAAGATTCTACTGGATGGCTGGTGTATTGTTGTGATTATGGTCCTTCCAGCCTATAAGTAAATCAAATGTAACTCTCAGCATATATATTCATGCATTTAGGTTGTATGTCTACATTTGAACATTTTATCATAATGGAACATGATTAAATTTAGTTATAGATAGATATACCTTGGCAAGTCCTTGAAGAGTGAGAAGGAGTTTGTTTGCTGAGGAGGAATCAAGGCCAGAAGTTGGTTCATCAAGTAGCAATAGTGAGGGATCAACAAGAATTTCATAGCCTATGCAGGTTCTCTTCCTTTCTCCTCCTGATATGCCTTTGAGATATCCTCCAGCTATTTTTGTGTGGCGACATCTAAGGTTATGCAAGGGATTAATTAGGGGAAAAAATTATGTCTTTCAATTGAAGTAACTTATCTCTAATTCTGTCATTTGCATTTATATGGTACAAAACACACCTTTCTAGGCCTAGCTCCTTGATGGTGGTATCTACTTTTGCATACTTTTGCTGCTTGCTCATATTGCTTGGTAGCCTCAAAAGTGCAGAGAAGACTAAAGTTTCTTCAACTGTTAATTGTGGGAAAAGCACATCCTCTTGTGTCACAAACCCAATCCTAGCAGGTAGGGGAAAAAGAAAATAAAAAATATTAGCACACATTCAAGTTCTATAAAAGTATCAAGTACTTGAAGTAACACATTCAGGGAGTTCATGCATTCACAAGTTTAGAGAATCGGAACCATTAGACGAAGATCAAATGACTCATATTTTATCTCAATTAGTTCAACTTAAGATATCTATCTTAAATGCTTCCAATTCATGTGTGAATGTAGAGATTCCATTTCTGAAGTAACAGATGATTATGTAAACCACTTAACCTCCTCTTGAGAGCTGGAGTGAAACGAACATCATTGTAAGTTACTTTTCCCTTTACATTGTCAACTAGTCTTCCTCCTATAACTCTCAACAAGGTTGTCTTCCCACTGCCAGAAGGACCCATCAATGCAAGAATTTCACCAGGGCCTATGCTTCCTGTGATGCCCTTCAAAATTTTCTTGTATCTATCTTCTTCCACAGTGAGTTGTGCGGTTACCTTTGACACCATTGTCTTCACAAGGTTACCTGAGCCTGTTTGGTTATTTCTCACCTTATACTCCACATCTTCAAACTGCACAAGAGAAACGAGAGTAAATAATTTCAAACAGTCTGAATAGTGCAGTTATGGCTCTTGTTGGCTTATGATACTTGTTAATTGATTCTAACATTGGTCAATTTGCAACAAAAGAAAAGTATACAAACACAAAACAAAAGAAGAGGAATGCAGGTAGCACATTCACACCTAAATACACTATTTAACACTTCACTTGGTGGTTTGTTCTTTAAATATACACTGTCATTCAATAAAAAACAGTGCCAAGTATTGGTTTTAAAGTAACTACTATAAAAATCAACAAACTTAATGGCATACACTATTTACTTGTTAAAAAATTGCTTTGTATCATTATTGTCCTACAACTTAAGGGCATTGCTTCCTAGTACCTTGAGAAATATGGGGAGGGGGCGATTTTGATCGAAATTGGAATCTTCAGTATCTATGTCAATCTCTGAGTACTTATTCTGAAGATATGGCTGAGACATGAACTCTTTGTGGTAACAAAAGTCATTGTTAATAATGGAACCAACTACTGGGGGTGACATGGACATGTCCACAATCTCATTCTCTCTTCCAATTTCCATGATCAGTGAAGTCAATGAGAGGTGGTTTGAGGCAAAGTCTAGCAACTAAATTCTGATGTGTTGAGTCAACTGCATCGAACCAACAATCATATCATGTCTATATATAAAGGCAAAATTCTGGTTTGTGTGACACAAACTTTTCATGACAAGTTGTTGGTGTGTTCTATCTAGTCCTAGTATACATGCCCTTTAACCAATATCAAAAGTTTTCGGTGTATTTTCAACCATTATGATATGCATAATAAGAAAATGAAGAATATTTGGTTTGAGAAGATTCTGAACATTTAAAAAACCCATTTCCTTCAATATTGCAGCATTCAGTTAGATGGATGAACTCATAGGTTAGCTTTTCATAAAACCATTTTTTTAGAATTGAGGAGAAAAGAATGTGAATGCAATCATTGAGCCTTTGACGGAAATTATATCTTCAGAAATCTTTCTCTCAGGCAACTTTAAGTAAAGTGATTTTTTCGGAATTAATAAAAATATTTAGTAAGCATAAAATGTTTTTATATCACTTCTTTTAGAAGACTTTAATTTTTACTCTTTGCCAGATTTTTATTCTGTCAACAAATTAAAAAGTATTATAAAAATGACCAGTTCTACTATAAATGATAATTTATGAATGATTGATATATTATGAATTCTAATAATAGTTTATTTATATAAACTACAATAACTATATTGCATGTGAGTAATTTTAGGATAATTTCTTAAAAAAATGTTTTTAAGAGTTTTTTAAATGAAAATATATTTAAGAAAAATTCTCAACCTCTACTGATATTATTTATAATATGATAATTACTCCTTTGATAAGTTATTTTAAACATGATAATAATAAATTTGAAGTCACAGCAAATATAAAAATTCATGAAATTAATGATCAAATTATAAGATCAAGAATAAATTATATAAACTAATTGGTTAAATCAATCAAAATATACACTTACTATGCACACTTCAATTGCTATAATTGAATATAATACTATATTTTGATGAATAAAATAAAATATATATTTTACACAAAAAGAAGAATCAATATCATAATTTTATGTGATGAGTTTTTATAATATTTAATAATATATAATTGGTTTGTAAATTAAATACCAACATTTTAAAAAATGATTAATAATTAAAAATAATATTGTATTCTAATACAAGTTATTCACTATAAAGTTTAAATATAACTTATAATCTTCAAATTATTCACTTATCATGTGGGTTATATTAAATAATAATTTTATAATCCCTTTTTTTATAATAAAATAAAACCTTTGGTGTATAAAAAATGGTAAGGGGAGATACGACATCGTTTGGTGTCTTATGTTTAGTGTGAGGATTTTCTATGGAGACACTCAGACACCATTCTTAAAAATTCAGAGCTTCAAACTTTTACATTCACCATACGGCGTCGTTCAGGACCTCCGAAATCCCTTCGTGATTGAGAACTTCGATAACGCTGAAGATATCAGCTTCACCGAGGTACTGTCACAATGCTCAATTTTTGCAATTTTCCCTTCTGGGTCAGTGTTTGGATGTATGGGAACCAATAAAAATTATTACTTTTTAGTTAGATTTTCCATTTCTAAATAGTATTCTGGTGTGCGGTGTTCTGTCTGTGTATAATCATTGCAGCTTAATGGAATAGTGAGTGGGAATCGCAGATCATTCAACAGTGATCAAATCTTCATATCTGTTATCATTATTTGTTTTCCTTTTTATAACTCTAGTTTGCTGAACAATTTAGTAGGTTGAAATCAAACTTTGGGCATGTTAATGTTATTCATTTTCACTGTTATCTTTTGATGACTTAATTTATGTCTTTATAAGAATCATCATATTAGTCTCTTATAAGTTGAAGTTAGTCAGTTAATTATAATTCTTGACAATTGACATGCATGTGCGTTTTGGTGAATTTGCATTTCTGATCAAATTAAGGAATATGGAGTTGCAAAACTAATAATAATAATAATAATAAGCTAGCTTGTTATGTCAGTTCTGACTGTGTATTGTTGTGAACTAAACTAGGCATAGTAAGCTGCTCAAGCATATTTTGTGATGTTATCCAACTTAACCGGATTGTGTATAGGGTGCAAAACTGAGGCTTCTTGGTATGATAATTCTTAAAACTATTTACTAATATGATCGATGTTCGAAGAGTGTTGTTTTGTAGAACAATCCACCCCCACTGCTTTCTCTTGTTTTTGGTTGTGTGGACTTTGGAGCATTATATTGTCAGTTGTTCTGATTTAATATATCATTGGTATATTTGTAGCTGTGTTTCTGTCTTTGTCTTCTCTCTTTTTGGTACAGGAGATTTATGATCTTTTTCATGACAAAATGTATTATATATGATGATTGTTTTTAGTGTGGGTATCTTTGCTTGCTTTTCTTCTCATTATGGTTCTTGTGTTCACTGTTACTGTGTTTATAAGAAACAGAATATATCTTCTGGTGTACAGGATTCATAGTTGTGGGAAAGTTAAAGGGTTGCCAAGCCAACCATACATGTACTAGACCTAAATACAGACTAAGAGAAGCTAACTAACAAAGCTCTTTGTAGGACCCAACTGAAAAGGAAGACAATGAAGAGGTAATTGGTGATTATTTTATAGTTGAAATTGAAGCACATTAAAAACTCTCACAATGGACACCTGGATACATGGAAGAGAGAGTACCAAGGGTGATGTTTTTATCAATCAGGTCAACAAAGATGAATCCAGCTCTAGGACGGAAGGTTTTATCAAGGATGAATTCAACTGTGTATTAAATGCGAAGGAACTGTCTGAAGGACAAGTTGATGTTGGAGGAGGTTCGTTAGGAAATGAGGAAAATCCTGCTTATATTGGGGGTGAAAATTTGACTGTCTTGAAGCAAAAAGTATGTTTCCTAACAATATCTCATAATAAGCTGATGTCTAGTTGAGAAAATATGATTTTTCAGCTTTTTCTTATTTCTTTATCTATTATGTCCAACTGCAAATTTGTGTATAACAATATTATTGAATTTAAAAGTACAAAATTGAAGTATATTGCCTTATGTGTTTCTTTTCTTTAGGCTTGATGCTGGACTAGATGAGACTTGAATTGAAACTGATAAATTTCAAATTCAGGAGAAAGAACTCTTTGATGAAGTAACTGTAAAGACTTCAGTACTAGAGCATCTTGAACGAGAATTGGAACTGATGAAGGAAGCAGCTGAAATGGTATTTAATAACCAACATTCTGTTGACTTCTACATTGACCAGTTGAATGAACAAGTACAAGCTAAAAGGGATTACCTTTTGACTATGCAGTCTGAGTGGTTAGTTAAACTGTTCATGCGATTTTTCTAAAATTACTTATTTCAGTATGGCATCTCTTATACGGTAGAATAGTTCAATGCTCCAATAAAAAGGGGAGGGGGGGTGTATCACCTTGGTAAGACAGAAATGATAATTCTTGAGCACAGAATAATTTTCTTTAGCTTCTTAAGAGAGTGAAGGCAGTGGAATGATTTTTAACTTTTTTGTTTTTAATGTGTCTTAGGGATGCCGCAAGAAAACCCCTGGAGGAGAGAAAGAGAAGTCTTGAGGAGTCTCTCTATTCAGATGATCCAGATGCACTAGAAATGCTTCAAAAGATGAGAGAAATGCAGCAGGAAGAGCAGTTCATTTTATCTGAAATTATGAAGAGGTACATATGAAGTTTATTGTGCATTGATTTTTCCATGTGAAATAAAATTCTTAGGAAAAGTAAGCAAAGGCAGATTGAAAATGCAAATTTAAGAAATGGGCTGAGACGAACTCTTCTTACTACATTTTCTTATTTCTGGTGAAATCTTGCTGGAAACTTCCAGTGCGCCATGTGTTTTAGTTTTGTTTAGGAACTAGTGCTTAATGATATACTGTTCGTCCTCAAGTATCTTGATTCCCTTCAAGTATTGCTTAGATGAAGATATCTTCTTTTCTCATTACTGATAGATATGGAAACTTCTTGGAAGTTATCTTTCTTCTAGTTCTTTATGCATTAAGTCCTAAGAAAATGCGTATGCCTTTTTGACTTGGATGTTCTCTCCTCTCCATCACTCTCTAGGGAGGAGGAACATTTGAAACTTTCTGCAGATCTTGAGAAGCAGCAGAAAGTAGCATCCAGGAAATCCTATACTGACAGGATAAAGGAGATTACAAAAAATACTCGGAAACAAGACGCCGATATTGAGCGGATCTTGAAAGATACCCGGGAGATTCAACTGGAAAGTAATTCGATCCAGGAAAGCTTGCATAGAACATATGCTGTTGCGGATGAAATTGTCTTTAGGTATTGAAGTTCTATTGCCAGCGCATACATACCCACACTAATACTACTAATCATTATGCACAAGCAAGATAGAAGAAATGAAATTGAAATATACTTGGGAAACAGAACAGAACAGAAAGATGAAGAGAAAATATACTACTAATTATTTTGCTTTTAACCAAAGTTAAGTAATGTGCAATTTTTTTCCATTTTTTATCCTTTCAGGGAAGCAAAGAAAGATCCAACAGGGCTGCAGGTTTATAGGCTCCTTGTTAGCATCCACAAAGGTTTTGAACAAATATCTGAGAAAATTCTGGCAACTGATAGAATTAAAAGAGAAGTGGCTGAGTATGAAATGAAACTGGCATCTGCTTCTTCCAAGAGCTTGGATTTGACTGAACTAAAAGCTAATCTTGATACCATTGTCAGGGAAAAGGAATAACCTGAATAACATTTGCAGTTAAGTGAAGCTGTTTCAGAAACACATTTGAAACTGGCTGCCCCAAGCTTTTCTTGAGATTGGTATTAGAGAAAATGAATACCTCAGATAAGGGACATTTCAAGTCGCTGGGAACAACCATTTCTAACTGTTAATTGCCACTTTTCATGTTTTTTGTTGCAAAGTTCTGCATAGGAACGCATTAATTTTTGGTTCTTAATGGTTTGAATGCTTGAGGGCATTATTCATACTTGTTTTGTCCATTGTGTGATATTACTTGTACTCAAAATTTTATTCTTATCACCATGCATTGAAGAATGAAGATTTGTTAGTTTACTTTGAACAATGAAAGTTCAACTCAATAATTGTGATTAGCTTATAAACTATACAAGCATCTTACACAATAACTATCTTATCAGATGAGTAAGATTGTTAAGAACATAATGATGTTATTATTAAGTAAATGAATTAATTAAAAAACTAAAATGGTCGAGATAATACATTTCCATCAATTTCCTTGTTTTCAACTAAATTTCAGACTGAATGAACTCAACATAATATCAGACTCAATTCAATAATATTGAACCAAATGATAGGTACTTGAGTTAAAGAAATTATCTCATTCAATAATCAAGTTGAACTTGATCTATCTACTGTTTAACTTAAATTATTTATCAACCTACTTGAAATTATTGAAATTTATTTATTTTTCCTTTCTTTGGTTAATTATAATATATTTATCAAACTAGCATTTATCAAATAAAATGATTTTTTTAAGTTTAGTTACTTGCGTAGTTTTTTTTGTATATAATAAATAATTTGTACTGGACCAGTGCGCTCAGCGCTCGGTGGTCAGATCTCAACACTTGCCATAGGCAGATCAGCTCAACTCATGGTCCAAGTTGGTGGACCATGTGATTAGGTCCCAGATGTATGTGTAGTCCCTTTCTTGTGTAACCCTTCGTGCATAAGGGCTAGCGAGGGGTAGTTTTGGACTTAGGGATGTGCTTACTGTGCAGGGGTCTAGTTTAAGTAAACGTTTTTCTTTAAACCTAAGCTCATGTGTGCTAGGACACGTAGATGTGAGGTTGCATGTATTCAAAAGATAGCGTAGCGCTACCTGTGAGGGTGTGCTCTTGAGCAGAATATTTTCCTATTGAGTATGTTTTCAGTTGAAATTATATTCTTGTGATAGAAAACTCTTACAAGAGGTAAACTATAAAAGAGACTTGAGATCCTAGTTTAATGTACGTTGTTTCTAAGACTGAAACTGAATACTTCTTAAATTCTTATAAGTCTTGTACTTACTTGATCGTTGGAGTGCAATCAACCGGTAGGATCCCTCTGTTTTAACAGAGCTACGAGTAGCAAGGCATAGGACGAATTCGTGAAGAGACAAATGGAGCTAGAGTTTGTCATCAAAGTCAACCGTCGAGCAAGTCAACCGCAAGAACAATACTCACCCTAAAACAATAATTTTACTCAGAATTGATTAAAGTGATTGTGATTTATGTTCAAATTGATTAATAAGTTAAAAGTAAAAACGTATGGTGAAATTTTTTACCTAACGTAATAGCTGCTACCAGAAGATCTTTTTTTCTTTAACATAATAAGCTATTAGAAGTTACTTAAACTCAAAATTAATTTCGAAGACAAAATTATTTTTTCGACGTGAAACCATGTGAAAATTACATATATTCAACATGATTATCAAATCTCCTTAAAAAATAAATTATAGACAAAATTAAATATTTTTTTAGTATCTTTAAAACTGGTTCATATTACAATTGATACATCCAAAACTTTTCCATATTTTTTATATCTAATATTTAATAAATATTTAAATTTGGTTATGAAGTCATTTTATTATTTTTTAATTAATAATGTCAGCATATTTATTTTGATGTTATAAATATTGTTATACGTAAATATCATTAATTGAAAAGTGTTCTTACAAGGACCTAGAAACAAATTGTCTTCGTCTTCCACCTGTTGACCTCTCGGCCTTCGCTTCCGGACTCCCTTCTCGGTGTGATCTTTCGGCTTACTCGTTCTTGGTTTGTATTTGGTTTGAAAATCTTTCACGTTTTATTGAA
>Ga0123342_1005488_pt1 | contig 18332 bp, 14 predicted proteins | sample Turbeawhitnodule_FD_89960 | JGI IMG/M metagenome (GOLD analysis project Ga0123342, IMG submission 89960) | Root nodule microbial communities of legume samples collected from Mexico - Turtle bean Mexico white nodule | ecosystem: Host-associated > Plants > Roots > Nodule | place: Mexico: Nepantla...
ACAAAAGAGGTTTCTTATGTTTTCCTCTAAGCACCTTCAAAGAAAGAAATTACAAAAAGAGAAAATAAACGTCCATTAGCTCCTAAAGCTTTGAACATGCTTCTTGTAAGCCTTTGAGGTGGGTTTTGAACTCCATGAGCGTCCTCCATTTGAGCCTCAACCTCTTCTTGCTTTTGATGATTGGCCTCCATGTCCACTTGAGCTTGATCTCCATCACGCCCCCTCCTCGGCTCCCCTTCTCTACGAGACTAGCGAGACTCCGCCCTGTCCTGCTGACCTCCCAATGGACCCAGCCCTCGGGGCCCCACCATGACTTTGGTCAACGCCCAAGGTCGAGGACCAGTCGGTACACAAGCCCCCCAGTCTCGAGTTGTCAATTTGTTCAGCGAAGAGACTATGACCTCGCCCTGCCGACCTACGTGGCTTCATGTGATGGGACGTGTACAGTGCACCGAAGTGACGCTTCCTGTTCCCGCACTAATCAACGCACACGTGTCCTAATCGAGCGGCTGGGACTTAACGTCGTTTGCTTTCTCCAGTTTACGTCGAGTATTTCAAAAGTGCGCGCTTCATGCATTGTTTCATCACTTGCACCCTTCATCTTCTTCTTCGAGCGTTCTTACTTCTTTCGCCGCAAAGATCACTACTTTCACTCATCAACGACCAAAGGTATGATTTTTCTCTATTTATTGTCCTTTATTTATGATTTTCTGAATTGTTAACTGCATGAGACTGTTTAAAACTTTCGCATTTTAAGTTTTCTTCTGCATCTTCTTCGTTCCTCTGTTTTTTGTATTTTCCTGCTTGGGTAGGGTCTTTCTAGGCTTCTTTAGTTTCACACCATAGCCCCCCCCCTTTCTGAAACCTTTGCTTTCTTCTTTTCCTTGCTTTATCTAGCTTCCTTCATCATGGCGCGAACGAAAGTCACTGCTAACCCTCCTCCACCTAGCGTCAACTACAGGCCCTTATACCCTTGGGCCTCTGCCGTGCTCCTTGCTGAAACCTCCATCCTCACCTCTATTGCAGACTGGAGGGCGCATCTGGATAGCGAACCCGAGTTCAGGGGTAGGGCATCTGGGAGAAGGAGTGACGCCTATATCTCGGTTCGCCCCTACGCAAGGGGCGAACCCATGTGCGTGGACAGTCGTGCCAACGAAGGGGAACCATTCTTCTTCTTCTATCAGACTATCTTCAAACGCATTAGGCAGTGCCTTCCCTTCAACAGCTTCAAAAGGGAGTTGTTGACAGATATAAGCGTGGGTCCTGCCCAGCTACATCCCAACAGCTGGGCCTTCATCAGAGCCTTCTCCATACTTTGCAACTATTTTGGCCATGCCCCCTTTGTAGACGTTTTCCTTTACTTCTTTAAGGCCAAAAACCCTGGAAAAAACCTCTGGGTAAGTTTCAGCGGTGTGACAGGAAGAGTCATCCTTACCCTGTTCCAGCAATCTTACAAGGGTTTCAAGGGGAAATTCTTCAAGGTGTGCTGCTCTGAGCACGATCGCATCGTCCTAGACGGATTCCCCTTGTACTGGGTGGGGAAAATGACTCTCAAGAAGGCCAAAACCCTTGATGAGCTATCTTCTGCCGATCGTGAGGTATGCTAAGTGTTGGCGAGCCTTGGGACGATCTTCAACATCGTAGAGCTCATCAAGAACGAATACAACCCGACTAGGCTTGCTGGTTATATTGGTACAGGAACCCTTTCTTGACCTTCCTTATAACACTTCTCTGTTTTCTTTTATCTGCTAGCTCATACTTGTGTTGGTTTTCTGATTCTCCCCTGTTTACTAAACTCTTATCTCTTTCCAACTCTGACGCAGGTATGGTGCTGTACGAGGAGAAGAGGGCAAAACTAGCCGAGGTCTTGGCCCTTCGTGAAGAGGCTGTTGCTGACGTGGGTGCCTCAGTACCTCCTGTTCAACCTACCAACCAAGCCGTTCCATCCCCTACTCCCTCAGCTCCCCTCGCCGCGGTCCCTCTGGAAACTGTTAGGGTCTCTCCAAATCCAGCCCCCATTGAGAAAGGCAAGGGTGTGGTGAACATCGCTTCTGATGATGAGGAGGAAACCCTGGACGACATTGTCTTCAAGAGGCGCAGGGCGGCTGTGGCGGCTCCCTCGAATTCCACATCAGCCAGCCGTCCTACCTCATTCAGGGAGCACCCTCCGAGCGCCTCTTCCCCATAAAGCCTTTTCGCGCTCGAGGGTGGGGGTGAAAGCACCCCTGAGCCTCCCCTTGCTCCTGCCCCTGAGCTCCCCCTGGTCCTTCAACAAATCCTTAAAGGTTACCAGAAAGGGGCCATGGGGAGCTCCACCAACGAGGCTGTGCGGGAGAATCTGGCTCTCAGCCTTGGGGAATTCTTTGCTCAGGTTGACACCTTCTCTCAAGAGGCAGAGTCGAAGACTAAGGAGCAACTAGCTTTGGCTGAAGAACTGGCCCTGGTGAAGGAACAACTTGCGAATCAGGCTCAGGGTTTCTTCAACCGTGAGACTGCACTAAACCAGAAGCTAAGTGCCCTCCGTCAGGCTGAGCTAGAAGCTAACAAGAAACTTCATGACAAAGGCCAAAGTACACCACCTTGTTGGGAAAAATTGTGCCCCTACGCACCCAGGTGGTGGAACTCCAAGAAGAAGCTGCGACCAACAAGGTTAAGATGGCCAATCTTGAAGAGCGATCTGCCGCCCGAGAGGTGCAACTGGGCAAAGTGGAGGTTGAGCTCCCAGAAAAGACTGAATCCCTTGATAAGGCCAAGGCATAACTCTCCTTACAAGCTGAAGTCTTTGAGAAAGCCAAGGTGGAGCTCATTGACGATGCTACCGATGCTTATGCAGCAGGATTTGAACAAGGGAAAAAGAGTGTCCCCTTAAATTGTGTACAATGCTAGAGTTTTTAACTAAAATAAAACTTGAGATTGGCTGCATTCCAGGTACGAGGAATTGCACCTCCCTCCAAGGTCTCAAGCCTGTACGCCCCGTTGTCGAGGACTTCAGTCACCCTGAAAGGGCCAGTCCACTTGGGGGACAACTTGTTCTTCAGCTGATATGGGTGAGCCTTTCGCATTACCAGGTCAGTGACCTGGAACTGTCTTGGCCTTAGCTTCGAACTGTACTTATGCTCCACCCTTCTTTTTACTGCTTCGGCTTTGATCCTTACCTCCTCTCTGACAGGTTTACCTTTCTCTCTTCGTTAGACTCCTCAGCCACAAAACTTTGAAAACGTGGCGAGCTCTTCTGAATCTCTACCGGAATCATTGCGTCCGACCCGTACACCAAACTAAAGGGTGTCTCTCCGGTGGTGGACTGAGGCGTGGTGTGGTAAGCCCACAATATTTTGGGAACCTCCTCCGCCTAGGTCCCCTTAGCCTTCTCAAGTCTTCTCTTTAATCCCCTAAGCAGGACTCTGTTGGCAGACTCAACTTGCTCATTTGTCTGGGGGTGCTCAACCGAGGCAAACACTTTCTTTATTCCAACCTCCGTGCATAACTTTCCCAATTGTTGGCTCGCAATATGTGTTCCATTGTCAAAAACCAGATGCCTCGGCACGCCAAAACGACATACTATATTCTTCCACACGAAGTGTTGTACCTTGTGAGCTATGATTTGCGCTACTAGCTCAGCCTCAATCCACTTCGTGAAGTATTCAATGACCACCACGAGATACTTCATCTGTCTTACCGCCAAAGGAAAGAGCCCCAGAATGTCGATTCCCCATGTGTGGAAAGGCCACGGGCTATAAATCGACATCAGCTCTTCTGGCGGCGCCTTGTGCCAGTCGGCGTGCTGTTGGCACTACTTGCACCGTTGGGCGTACCTCGTGCAATCTTCTCTGATTGTTGGCCAGTAGTACCCTGCACGAACGACTTTTGATGCCAGGGACCTACCACCAACATGGCTACCAAAGATTCCCTCATGGAGCTCAGTCATTATTCGTGTACACTGGTCCTCGCTCACGCACACCAGGATTGGGTGGGTGAACCCATGCCTGAACAGCTCCCCATCCACCAGGGTGTACTTGGCAGAGTTCCTCTTTATCTTCTTGCCCTCCTCGAGCTGCACTAGGAGTATCACATCGGCTAGGTACCATCTGTAGGGTGTCATCCATGTGTCCCCCTCCTCACTGGAGGGTTAGTTCTTCCCTCAGTTTCGCTATTTCAGCCTGTGAATGTCGTGCCTTACTCATAGCAAGGTTGGATGCGATCAGGAACTCTCTGAAGCATTGCGCCACGCGGTCCTGGAGGAGGTCCTCACTCAGGCTATCCATCACCTCTTTATTCTGGAAACACCTAAGTGCTTGTTGGAGAATGGCTGGAAGATCGGCGACAGAAGGCGCTTGGTGGCCTTCAAGAGCACTCTCCCCTCGCCTTCGTGCACGATAAGGTCACGAGGGGAGGAGGCGCTAGGAGGATTGTCCCTAAAGGATGGGGCGTGGCCGCCAGAAGCAGAGTACGAAGGCGCCATGACATCATCCACCCTTTGTCTATTGAAAACGAGGCCCGAGTCGGTGTCCTCGTCCTTTGAGCCAGTCTCCACCACCACCCCTTCCGTTTATCAACGGGGGTTGGTTCATATGAGTTTGGAGCGGAGGTAGTAGAGGAAGGAGGGGTTGCAAGGGTTGAAGTACCCACTCCGGCAACAACAGCCCTGCGCTTGGCAAGCAATTCAACCAGTTTCTTCTTCTTCCCCTCTTTGAGAACCATCTCTGCACAAGAGGCACAACAATAGTAAACACACAAGTAAAAAGTACACACATGATAAGCGAAAGCAAGGAGAATAGGGGGTACCAATACGCTTTTTTAGGGACGCGGGTTGGAACTCGAATTTGATTAGCTCGGCGGTGTTGAACACCGCCCCCAACTTCGAAAAGAATTCGCAGGTCCCTCGATCTTACGGAGTTAGGTCCTCCAGACTCCTTGGCTTTTTAAGTCCAGGATTCTCCACCCAATAGAGGGGAAATCCGTCTAGAAGGGTGGGGTCGTGAACGCTGCAGCTCACCTTGAAGAAGTTCTTCCTGAAGCCCTTGCAGGATTGCTAGAAGAGAGTTAGGAGAACTCTCCATGCCACTCCATTAAAGCTCAAGCACAACCTCTTGCCAGGATTCTTCACCTTGAAGAAGTATAAGAAGATGTCCACGGAAGGCGTGTGGTCGAAGTGATTGCACAAGATACCGAAGGCCCTCACAAAGGCCTAACTGTTGGGATGCAGCTGGGCAGGGGCCATGTTGACCTTTGTAAGCAACGTGCGCTCGAACCCCGTAAGTAGCAAGCGAAGCTTGACCCGCTTGAAGATAGTGGAATACATGAAGAAGAAAGGACCTCTAGCTGGGTTCGCGCGATCATTTGCGCACACGGGTTCACCTTTCTCACAAGGTCGAACCGATACATACACTTGTGCTCGCTCCCAAAGACATGACATTTCTCATAAGCTTCACCCTCCTTGTACGTTATTACGTCCTGGTTGGAGGTATATTTGGAGGTTTCTGCTAAGAGGTCATTAGGGGCCCAGCGGTAGAGGGTTTTGTAGTCAACGGAGGGAGGAGGGTTCGATGTTGTTTTGGTTCTAACCATCTTGAAGAAAGCTAAAAGGAAAGAAGAGAAAGGAAGAAAGCGAGGGTTTAGAAGAAGATGGGGGTGCGACCCAGGAAACCCAGAAAAACAAAGACTCAAAGCGAAAAACAGAGAAAACGTAGAATGCGGAAAACATAAACAGTCCCAAAACAATTATAACATGTTATGAGCAGCGAAATCATAAAGCAAGAGTAGTCAAGGGGTAAAGATCATACCTTTGAATAAGTTAAGTTTCGGAGGTAGGAGTTTCTGAAGAGGAAGAGAGAGCGTTTCGAGGAAATGCTTGAGAAATGATTCGCTGAAGTGAAAGTAATGAAACAATGAAGAGAGCGTAAGGGTTTAAAGGTTTAAACAGTATACAAAGAAGCACAAGTGCCAACAAGTGATAGCCGTTGATCTTGCCACATGTACGCTGATTTAAAAAGTATGGTGAGACGTCACTTCGATGTACTATCCACGTCATGTCACCCATTGCCACGTAGGTCGCCTAGGGCGATCACTTAGTCTCTTCGTTGGAACAAGTTACAGCTCGAGACTGGGGGCTTGTGTACCGACCAATCCTCGGACCCCGACGTTGGAGATCGACGTTAGACCTCGCCAGCATAGGGAGAGATCGGACGTGGGCGATCCAAAACAGTTATATTGGGCCACATAAGGTGGGCCCCATAATTACACTACTTATCAGTTGAAAACATCAAATAAGAGGAAAGCCTAAGTCACGAAGGATCCATGCAAGTGGTGTGTATAGCGCATTCAGGCACGACACAAGTAAATAGTTCCTGGAAGCGCTAAGGCCCATTAGGGTTAGGGTTTCCGAAGGAAGCTGCATGCATGACATGTGAATACTTAGGGCACCCGCAGAACAGATGGCCCCAGAGACTTGGTGCACAAGTTGGTACCCAGGCGGCCATTCTGTTAGTCGTTGCACTCCAGTTAAGGGAAGTTCCATGTGCCAGATTACGCTAAGATTGTGTAATAGTGGCGCAGGGACATTCTCCAAGGAACCCTAGACATGGGAAAAAGAACAAAGGTAAACCCTAGTTTCAACTTATATAAAGGGTGCTAAGAACCCTAGCAAGGTACACAGTTTCTAAGACTGAAACTACTTTATACACTTAGTGTTTCTTTGCCCTAATACTGACTTGAGCGTCGAAATGCAAACGAAGGAAGTTCGATTCTCAGGCGTTGATAGGAGGGCCAAAGGCTGCCGTTCGAGCCAACCGGAGAAGCGAGTTAACCGATGTGAACATGACTTATGAAAAGAAAGATTATAAATTCAAATATAAAATAACATGAATTTAATGTTAGGTTTGATGGCTACAACAAGAGGAGGGGGTGAATTTTTTTCAAACTATTTTCACAAATGCTTTGCTTAGAATGAAGCTCTAACAAACAATTCAGAAAAGCAATTCAATAGGCAAACAAAAACTGGTATTAGAAATCAATCGGTTAAAATTGCGATTTAACCGGTTGTTTATGACAGCGGAAAATACAAACAGTTTAATGAGAGATGAGATAGAGAGAATCACACACAAAGATTATACTGGTTCACTCCATCACAGAGCTACATCCAGTCCTCAGTCAAACCACTGAGTATCCACTAAGCAATCAATCATAGATTACACAAACATCACACACAAAGAGGTGACTTTGAATCCCATAAAGCCTACTCACCCTCCTTGCACACAACACACACCTCAAGCCAGAATCACACTGACTTTACAGGATTTTACACAATTATACAGAATGTTATATGAACAATTACAAGAACTTGAACAAGATTAGAAAATACCTGGTAAAACACAATACACCAGCACCCTATTGATCAGTTCTTTTAACCACAGCAAAGCACAAAGCAATCTTGCTAAAAACTTAGTAGAAACCTTTTCACAAACAGTTTTGTAATCTTTCAAATCAATCTCAACTCAGAGTATCAAAAGTTTTATGGTTTCATCATACTTTAAACGTTTGAATCAAAAACATATTTATAATACTTGAAATGCTAACGTTAAAGAAAATCAAAACAACCAAATCAATTAAAACGGATTTTCAAAAAGTTGTTACAAAGACATATATTTAATCGGTTAAAACCACAATTTAACCAGTTGAATGTTCTTGTCAGTTATAAAAACAGTTTCAAAACCTTATTTGCTAGCTAAGTTACAAACAACCGATTATTTCGAAACTTTAATCGGTTGTTTTTCCCTTTGCATGGAAAAATACTTTAATCTTTAAGACTAATTGAAATGAGCTTTGTCTGAGAATCAAAATTGATCTTACAAAGATTCTAAACCCCAAACCAAAACCTAAACCTAAAACATCACACAGCTTCAGGCTTCATTTGGATTTGACACATCAAAGCTTCTCATCTTCAACATTTAATATTTTGTTGTTACTTATATAAATAATATATGTGTAAATTTTCTATTAAACACTGAGAATGAATTTATGATATATTATTGACAAAAATTTATGTAATTCTAAAGTGATATGGTGAGATTAATAAAGTTGTCTTATTAAAAGGTCATGCGCTCATATCTAAAGTGAAACAAATTTAATAATTTTTTAATAATTACTAGTAATAATAATAATTGTTCTTGCCTGTTGACCTGCTCGTCAATTGACTCTGATGTGAAGCTCTAACTCCGCCTGTCTCTGCTGGAATCTGTTATTCCCTTTGTTGGGTTGGAACACAGCTCCGTTGAAACGGAGGGAGCCCTACCTGTTATTGCACTCCGACGATCAAGTCAGTACAGGGCTTAAGAAACAAGAAGTAATAAGTTTCAATCTTAGAAACAACGTACCTTCACCTGGGATCTCAAGTTCCTTTTATAGACTACCTTTTGTAACAACCTTCTCTCACAAGAATCTTATCTCGAGTGAAAGCATGTTCAATGGGAGAAGACTCCGTTACAATGCACACAATCTTAACGCTACAACTACACAAAATCTTATTTCCTTAGAGTGCATAAAATCTTAACAGAATAACCACCCGGGTACCAACTCATGTACCAACATCGGTGGTCAAATCTGTCTCTTGTAGGCATACATGCCCTTAAGTATCATGCATGCAACCTATTCCCCTAAACCCTAGCGCTCTTGGGCTTAGACTTATAGAGAATGTTTTACTTGTACTAGGCCCGAATGCACTAAACGCACCCCTACACTACAAGAAAATCATGAAATAGAAACTAATTTTAGAGACAAAAAATACTTAGTTGCTATAGTGACTAAATTAGAGACCATTTTAGGGACTAAATAAATTTTTGATTTCTAAATTAGTTTCTATTATTGTTAAATGGTTTCTAAATTGGTATCTAATTAGCCATCAAAGTTTTTGCTACCAAATTTAGAATCTAAATAATTGGTAGTTAAAACCTTAGTAGCTAATTAGATACCAATTTAGAAACTATTTCACAATAATATAAACTAATCTAGAAACCATTTTTTTTTTAGTTTCTAAAATGGTCTCTAATTTAGTTACTATTGCAACTAATTATTTTGGTCTCTAAAGATTGGTTTCTACTTGATGATTTTCTTGTAGTGCTAGGCCCATTAACACTCTTCACTGACCGATTAGGCCTTATACGCGAAGGATTATATTAAGTATATGAATGAGAGTCAATACACACATACTTGGAGCCCATCCGTGTGGCCCGTCCATCTTGACTCGACGACCGAGCTGACCTATTTAACGCAGACATTGATGTCCGACCACCGAGCACAAAGCTCTACGTGCTCTGGTCTAATACAATAATAAATAATGATATATTATTATTGTTATTGTTATTATTATTACTTTATAAATATTTTATCAAATTTTTATTAATTACATTTTTTTATTTTATAATATTTTATATTAATGAATAATTATTTGTGATATATATTTTGTTATTTTTGATAAAATTTTGTGAAAAAATAAAAAAAAGTCACAAATAATATATAAATAGTGACAAATTTTATATTTATCATTTTGCATGAAAATAAAATCGACTTATGAAAAAAATATAATATATTTAAATATAAAATGACATAAATTTAATATTTTTTTCATTAATATAAATACATGTAATTGTAAACTTTTTATTAAAGATATAAAAATAAAATCATAATACATTATTATTAAGACATATTTTAACATGATAATAATTAAATAGTTTGTTATTAATAATAAATAATTGTTAATTTTTAAAAATATTTAATACATTTTAAATTAATTATATTGTTATTATAAGAAAAATAATTTTATTATATAATTTTTAATTATTTATTTATAATATATATTTTTTAATTTTTTAATATTGGAATTTTATAATTTATCATTATTATAAATAATATTTTTTACAAATAAAAAAATTACAAATAATATATAAACAGTGACAATTTATATTTATAACTAAATTTTTGTTATAAAAACTTATTTTAGTTGTATATCACTATTATTAAAAAAGTTTTAATTTTTCATGTAATATCTATATTTGTCAAGACCAATTTAAAAAATATATGAAGTAAAATGACAATAACAAAAAATTTAAATATAATTTTAAATCTTTTTCTTGTTCTGTCAAAGTAAATGGGATTAAAATGAAAAATTAAAATATTTTTCTTTATATACCATTGACTTCAATATACTTTTAAATAATGTCTTAAATTGAGTCTAAAAATTATCAAAACCCCTTAGAATCACCCAACTACTTGAAATCGTTTGAAAAAGAAATTAATTTTGTATAACTTTTATTATTTTCTATATTTCAGTAATTAATTTATGAGAATTTCCTAAAAGATGAATTTTATTATTTATTCATTTAAATTTCGATACGTTTGATATGAATGGAAGAAAATAATTTACCAAATTACTCTACAAGTGTTTTTACCTTTTGTCAACTAATAATAATAAATGTTAATTATTAATATTTTAATTTGATTTTTCATTTTTGAAATTGATGACTAAAGTTAAATTAGTTTTTATTGGAATAATATGATTAAAATTAAAAATATTCAAATTAAAACTAAATTAACTACTTTTGATATATGTTTTATCTGTCAAACATTAGTTTGACTTTTGGTTGAATATAATAGTGTCTCATTACGTTCTAATTTTCAATAAATATAATTTGTGAAAGAAAATAATAAAAAAACAAAAAATAAATAAAAGTAAATTTTCTTATTTTATTTTATTTTTAATTAAAAAACCCTTTGTTACTTTTTTGCATCTTTTTTCTTTCATTTCCCTTTTTACCCCTCCTGTGCTGCTCTCCTGCTCACTCCCCTCGCTTATCTCATTCTCTACTTTTCACACCCTGTTACTACCTTTTGCGCCCCCGTGAGTTTTCCACTCTTTCTCTCCCACTCTATGTTTCCATGCGTCACTCTCTCTCCGCAGCACCACACTGATTTTTCACACACTACATGGCACACAAAAAAAATATCAATTTCAACCTCCACCTTAACATCTTTTCAATTTTTTTAAAATTACCTTCTATTTCAAATTTAAAAAATTGAAAATAAAAAAATATAATTTTCAAATAAAAAATTCATTCTAAAAAAGAAAATTTGAAATGTAAAAAATACATTTAAAAAAAATCCAAAATAAAAAAACATATTTTGAAACACAATAATTTAAAAATATATTTTAGAAAAAAAATCCAAAATCCAAAACACAAAATATAAAAATTTATTCTGAATTTTATTTTTGAAATTAAAAAATTTATTCCAAAAACAATTGTATTGCACAAATATTTTTATCATTTTAATAACAAATTGAGTGCATGTTGAAACTCATAATGCTGGAAGAATTTGTCGAAAAAATTATATTAGAGTACCTGCTGGCCCAGCAGTTTTGCTGTTTGGTAGCCTTTCTTTTCAATTTTCATCCGCAACCCTTGCGCTTCCCTATGGGTTCATTCTCCTGGCACAATAATTATGCTATTCGCCACCTCTGCTGTTATTATCCGCATCACTACTCCAAATAAGCCTGACCCATTTAGCTGTCCCAGAAGTTTTGCTATCAGCACCCACTTTTTACTTTATACACCCACCAACTTTTAATTTCTTTTTTAAAAAAGTAATAAATATTTTAAAATTTGAATTTCTAAAATAATTATTTGAGTAATTGTATCACGCATCGCCTTATACTCAATACTCAATAAAAGTATAAAAAAATAAAAACGTAAAATCCAAAAAAGTATAACAATTTCAAAAAATTAAAAAAATCAACAAACAAACAAAATCTTTTCCATTAGAGTGACAAAATTATGTAATTCATATTTTTCTGTTCTTAACAGAAATAATTAGGAGGAAATCAGCCCTTATTCAGATCATTTTTCCAAAAGGCTTATTTCTCTGCACTTTTTTCTCTTTTTATTTTTTTTTCAAAAACATAGTTCATATAAACAATTATTTTCAAATAGTTTAAAAATTCTGATTTTTCGTTATGAACAGAAATAGATAGGAACCGAAGTGCATCCTTGTTGGACCCTAAATATAAAGAATTCAAATATTTTCTTTATGCATTTTGTTTATATTTTTGGAAAAATAAATATTATGAAAAACCGCATTTCTTTCACATATTTAATTAAAGGTACCGTCTTCAGATGAACGTAGTAGGATATTAATAGCTCTTCTACATGTAACCAACTCTCGAACCCCAAATTTGATTCGCATACCATCTTTTCAGTTTTTTTTCGTAGTTTTTTTTATAATAAATTATCTTGACGATTTTTTGTTGTTGTTATCTATAAATATTTTGGTTCACAATCTGTCGTCGTGATCCGATTACAACAAGTGGTATGTCTATCAAATTTATTTTAAATATTAGTTATATTTAGGTTCTCGCGGAGCTGAAGGTAAAAAATTTGGAGGAGATATCCGAGATGAACTTTTTGTAACTGTAACTCTTGGATGTTGGGAAATCACAATGAGAGGCTCCACCTGTTGAATATACTCTGATGATCAATTCAATGAGAGTATAAAATTTACCAGTGTAGTATGTATTGCATTAATAATGCTATCTTGCCTTTTGGGGATCATCCTCTATTTGTAAAGTTTTTTTTGATTGATCTCCTCCCATTACCTTTTTTCATTAGAATAATATTACAACAAATTTAAATAATAACAATCATATCTTTTATCTTTATGCATCAATTTATGAGTTTATAAGGAATAAAAATCATCTGAATAATTTTTTTTTATCAGTCAACATTTCATTACTTTTTCCCTATCTCCATGTAAATGAAAGATAAAAAATCTCTGATATCTTGGCAAAATATTAGGAGATAAGCAAGGGATGAAGAACTCGCTTCTCTGTCGAAAAAATACCGAGCAAAAACATATCGATCATTTCCTGATAACCCACATCAGATTTATACTCGCTGAAGATCAAATCGGTCATACAACCGACATAACCCGAACGATACACAACCCTCTAGCCTTGAGCCGAGTGAGTGAGATGAAGAGGCTTTCGTCAATGTTCACTGTTGAACAAGATGCTTTGATGTCTCCAAATCCAAGAGGAAAGCTTGAAGACCTTGCTGCTGGGTGTGTGTGAGTTGTCTAGTTGTTTGAAACTTGTTAATTCACTCCTTAAGATGATCCAAGTTCATTTGAATCTTTAACCTTTTGAAATGATGAGTTTTCTAAAGTGTTGTTGAAATTTTAACAAGTTGAAATTTCGAAACAACATGTTGTTTTACCTTGGTAGTTTTTGAAAAGGTTTTGAAAAGCTTGACTTTGTTGTCAAGTCAATTCAACCGATTGTTTCGACAAAACGATCGATTGTTTTCCTGAAAACCTTAACAAAATTCTGATAAGTGGTTTTAATATGTTTTAAATGATCCTAACTAACTTGACTCCTTTATTAAATTTTTTTGACCACTTGGTTGGTCCATGTAAAGGTGGTTTTACGCTCCCAATCTTGGAGTAAGAAAAAGAGTTTATCAAAAATAGTTTTTTCAAGATTTGAAAGAGCTTTGGATCATTCTTAAGTGCGTGGAATATGATTGAGTTGTAATTTTGAACTTTAAGCTTTGTAATACCCAGGTGTATTTTATTCCCTTCTTCCTTGATTACTGTATTTCTGTATTGGTGTTGCCAAAGAGTGTTGTGTGTTCTTGAGGTATTCAAGATCAACACTCTTGGTGTGATTTGCCAAAGGTAGTGTGTAATCTGGTTTTGATTGCATAGTGTTTTACCCAGTGGTTTCTGGGGACTGGATGTAGCTTTTGGTGTAAGAGTGAACCAGTATAAATCTGTTTGTGTGATTCTCTCTTTACCTGATCTCACATATATCTTTTTTAAGTTGTTTTTATTAAATACTGATAAAACAACCGGTTGAATCGTAAAAACAACCAATTTTTTTGGAAATCAACTAAAACAACTTTGTGCATTGCTTTCCTTAGTTTCTTTTTGTGATTCTTCATTGACTTTCATTATACCTTCAAAGTTTGCGAAAATCTTTTATAAACAATTCAACCCCCTCTTGTTTAAGGCCATATATTCTAACATTCAGATGAAAAGACCCTTTTGCATCAGAAACAGTTTTGCACATGGCTCAAGATACTTTATGATAAGATGTGGGCCAGTCAGTTATAAATGCCTATGCACACAAGTCACTCATCCAATAGTTTAGAGTAGGGGTGGTCATGGATTGGATTTTTCAAAATCCAATCTAGATCCAATCCAAATCCAAATAAATGGATTGGATTTAAAATCCATATCCATTTTAACTAGATCAAATTTAAATGGATCTTTTTTAAATCCATTTAAAGTGGATTAAATCTAGATTCAATCCATTTTGTTAATTAGATTAAATTCACTTTGTCAATTACATTAAATCCATTTTGATATGGACACAAACTAACTTGGCTCAAACCGGGACTAAGCCGACTCAACCTGAACACGGATCAACTCGGTTCGACATCGGCCTGGGCACAGACGACTCGACATCAGCCCGAGCCCGGACGACTCAACATCGACCCGGGCCCGGACGACTCGACATTGGTCTGAACCCGGATGACTCAACATCGGCCCAGACCCGGATGACTCGACAATGGCCCAGTCTTGGACGACTCGAAAATGGCCTGGGCGTGGATGATTCGACATCAGCCCGAGCCCGAGCCTGTTCGACTTGACATCAGCCCGGACCCACTCAACTTGACATTGGATTGGGCACGCTCGACTCGACATTAGCCAGGGCCCAATCGACTCGACATCGGCCCGAACCCAAACGACTCGACATCGATCTGGGCACGGACGACTCGACATTGGCTAGGGCCTAATCGACTCGACATAGACCCATGCCAACTCCACTCGACATCGGCCCGGACCCGTTTAGCTCGACATCGGCTCGGGCCCGGGAGACTTGAGATTGGCTCCGGCCAGCTCGGCTCGACATCGGCCCGGGCCCAATCGACTTGACTTCAGCCCAGGCCCGAACGATTCAACAGGGGCCCCGGCCCAGACGACTCAACACTGACCCAGGCCCAGACGACTCGACAATGGCCCGGGCCTGGATGATTCAACATCGGCCCGAGCTCGTATGACTCAGCATCAGCCCAGGCCCGCTCGGCTTGACATCAACCCGGGCCTGCTCGACTCGACATTAGCTAGGGCCCAATCGAGTCAACATCGACCCGGGCCCGCCCCACTCGACATCGGCTCGAGCCCGGACGACTCGACATCGGCCCAAACCCGGACGACTCGACATTGGCCTGAACCCGGACGACTCGACATTGGTCCAGTCCTGGATGACTCGACATCGGTCCGAGCCCGGACGACTCGACACCGGTCCAGGCCCGGACGACTAAAAAATGGCCTGGGCCCGAACAACTCGACATCGGCTCGGGCACGCTCAGCTTGACATCGGCCCGGGCCCGTTCGGGTCGACATTGGCCCGGACCCGGGAGACTCGACATTGGCTCGGGCCGGCTTGGCGCGATATTGGCCCGGGCCCAATCGACTCAACATCGGCCCGGGCCCGGGAAACTCGACATCGGTTCGGGCTCGTTTGGCTCAACATCGGCCAGGGCATAATCGACTTGACATCTACTCGGGCTCGCTTCACTCGACATCCACCTGGGCCCGTTCGGCTTGACATCGACCCACCCCGAGGAGACTCGAAATTGGTTCAAGCCCGGTCGACTCGACATTGGCCTAGGCCTAATCGACTCGACATCGGCTCGGGCCCGGGAGTCTCGGCATTAACCCGGGCCTGTTCGACTCGACATCAGCCTGGGCTTGCTAAGCTCGACAATGGCCTGGGCCCGTTCGGCTCCACATCGGCCCGGGCCTTGGAGACTCGACACTGGCTCGGGCCCATTCAGCTTGACATCGACCCGGGCTTGCTCAGCTCGACATTGGCCTGGTCCGTTCGGCTTGACATTGGCACGGGTTTGGCGACTCGACATCAGCTCTGCTTGCTTGACTCGATATCGACTCGGGCCAGCTCGGCTCGACATCGACTCGGGAATGCTTGGCTCGACAACGGCTCGGGTGAGCTCGGCTCGAAATCGGTTCGGGCCTGCTTGTCTCGATATGGGCCTGGGATTTCTCCGTTAGAAATTGGCCCGGGCCCACTCGACTGGATTGTCTTATCTTAACTAGGATCGGGCCAAGTCAAAATTCATCCCAAAATGCAATTTGGATAATCCAAAAATCTATCCAAACTATATCTAATCCATATCCAATTAAATGGATTGAATTTAAAATCCAAAAATATGGATTTGGATTTGAGATAAATCCATTTAAATGGATTAAAACTAATATTGATATGGATAGTTATGGTAATTTGGATTTTTTGCCCACCTTAGTTTAGAGAATAAAATTTTGAGTTACTATTTTAAAAAATAACCTCCATTCTCTATTTCCCTCACTTTACACTCTTCCACCGTTTTTCGTTTTTTTGTATTCCTCTCTTGTTGTCAGAGCTCCTCCTACTCCTCCATATCCTTAGGTACGCTTAACCTTACTTTCACCATTAAACATATTTCCAGTGGTAGTTTTACTGTGCCTGCTAGTTATCTTTTTGTTTTCTTGTATCCCAAAATGGATTATGATTTTTTTACCCATGTGCTAAGACAGATTGGACTAGAGAAACCTATTTGGAAAGCTGGTTCCATCAACAAGACTGATGAGAATCTTACTGTGAGGTAATGGGACGATCACTGAGGGGCTGTGAGGTCATGGGATGATCACTTGGAGGGGGGGGGGGGTTGTGAGGTCATGGGTCGATCCAATTAATATAGTATAACAGTCCGATCCGAGAAATTAATGACGATGCCCGCAAAATCTTCATAAAGAATAGAGTGCGAAATTGGCGGAGGTGGGAGTTATGAGAATTTATGAAGGAATTAAGCCATGAAAGAGAACTATTACAAAGAAGGCCAAGGGAGAAGTTTTCTATAAGAAAGAAAGGAGGCCGAACAGGAAAAGGGACCAGAAAAATTGGAAACCACTGTTTCCGAATACATTTGATGCTCTAGCTAAGGGTCATCTGTCTTGGCTAGAACATTTGGCGCCCACCGTGGGGCTAGGTAAAACTTTTCCTACCTCCACAATATATATATATATATATATATATAAATATATAATTTTCCTTATTGAGATAGGTAGCACACTCCACTCATAAAAGAATCATTCTAACATAGTTGATGCGCAACCATGCCAGGTACACCGACGTTGTTCATTGTTATTTTAATTCATGATTGATCACTTTTGTTCTAGCCAACTTAAGGTCGGTCGGAATCTGGATGAGCAAGGCCTTCTGGAAACGAGAGGGGGCTCCTCCTGCGATGACACTTCAACGCTCAAGTCAGTAAGAGCATAAATAAAATGAGTATAATATGAGATAGGAATTGAGAGTACTTCTTGTGTTGTTTATTAGATGTTTCGATGATCTCTTTCCGTTGAGCATAATCAGGTATATATAGACTGAATTGTAACTTCTTCACCTTTAGTCATGATTCTGTCTTAATTGAGTCATTAAGGATGATTAAGTCTAATTGATTGAGATCCATTGACTTGTGCTCCCTCATAATGTTAGATACACAGGTCGGGAAACGACCCATAAATGACCAAACATCGGGCCAGGCCCATGACCCAACATGCCCCCCAGCCTCAGGCGTTGGCCAATGAGACTAATAAGTTCATAACCATTATTTACATAGATCGATATTAGATCTATTTCACCACATGAATGGACTCAACACATCTTTTACCTGCAATAAATATAATTTAAAACTTACAAACTGGAACGAGTGAGAACGACATCTCCTTCCTAAACTAGATCGATCATTGTCGGCATTTTCTTCATCTGATAGATCGCCATTTTTTTCACCTGCAAAAAATATAATTTAAAACTTACAAAGTAGAACAAGTGAGATCGGAATTTCCTTCACAGATTGGACCGAGCGAGATCGGCACCATACCAAGTCATAACTTGTGCATGATTTTTCGTCACGTTAGGATTGAACCTAGACATGGTCTTCTTTAAACCGACTTGGGTCGCTACCATACCAAGTCATAACTTGTGCATGGTTTTTCGTCACGTTAGGATTGAACCTAGACGTGGTCTTCGTTTAACCGACTTGGGTCGGTACCATACCAAGTCATAACTTGTGCATGGTTTTTCGTCACGTTAGGATTGAACTTAGACGGGGTCTTCTTTTAACCGACTTGGGTCGGTACCATACCAAGTCATAACTTGTGCATGGTTTTTCGTCACGTTAGGATTGAACCTAGACGTTGTCTTCTTTAAACCGACTTGGGTGGGT
>Ga0123342_1005490_pt1 | contig 18331 bp, 10 predicted proteins | sample Turbeawhitnodule_FD_89960 | JGI IMG/M metagenome (GOLD analysis project Ga0123342, IMG submission 89960) | Root nodule microbial communities of legume samples collected from Mexico - Turtle bean Mexico white nodule | ecosystem: Host-associated > Plants > Roots > Nodule | place: Mexico: Nepantla...
ACTTTGGCACCTCCTATTCTACTCCTACACCTATCTACTAACACACCCCCCCTCCTAAAGCTCCTAACTAAAACCTAAAAGATGCTATAACAAAAGAGGTTTCTAATGTTTCCCTCTAAGCACATTCAACCAAAGAAATTACAAAAAGAGAAAATAAATGTCCCCTAGCTCCTAAAGCTTTGAACATGCTTCTTATAAACATAGTAGTTTCAGGCAGTACAGGCAAAGGGTGAACAAACAGGAGGAAAAGGAGGAGTACCTTCGTGATCGATAAAGGGAAGCTCGAAGAAGTGAGTAGAAGATTTTTTAGTGAGGCAAGGGAGTAAGGAAAGAGCTCTGAATAAGAATTGATGGAAAACGAGGGGTTTTAGGGGTTTAGAACTTTTGAAAAAGGAATTCGAATGGTTGAGTTTCGCTACCACTAGCACTGGAACACGTGTACAAGTGGACCGCGAACAGTAAAATGTTGCTTCAGAAACGTTTCGAAAATCGCGCTCACCTACCTCTGAGAAACCGTCACGTCAATGATCAACAGGGCTCGAGAGACTCTTTGGTTAACCAAGCTCAGCTCGAGTCTAGGGGGCTTGTGTACTGACCAGTGCCCGATCCTCAGTAGTATTTTTGTATTCTTGGTTCTTTTGTACCGCGAGACCTGCTCGGTGCTTGGGCCTAAAGAAACCTAGGCCAGGGACCTTGGTCAGGTTGGGTCTAGATCGCATGATAGGCACACAAAGTAATTCCACTAATGCGACCCTTAAAAGATATAGTTAAGTGGTAGATATAATTTTGTTATTATTATTAATATGTGGCAATATTTTCCTGTTATGTATATGTTGCAGGTTTCTGTTGCGTATTTGTTACACATGGCTAGTTACTATAAACCCTAGTGATATAGGGAGACACTTGGGTAACGGAAAGTGGGCCTACGTATAACACCTGAAGATCATTGGTGCTCGTGGCATGTGTTTTCTGTTACCAATAAAAGTTTAATGTAATTATTTTCAGTTAAGATTCGCTGAGCTCCAAGGAGAGTGGTTGCATGTTGCAGTGATAAAAAGGATAATAGGTCTCCAGGAAAAGGTACGCTGTTTTTCGCACATTTTACTAAACTATTACTTTTTTTGTGAGCCCTAGCTGACTTGATCGTCGGAGTGTCATCAACAGGTAGGGTGCCCTCTATCCCAACGGAGCCATACTAGAAGCAATCAAGAGAGAGATATTGGAGACAATGCATTCGTTCTAAGTCAACTAGAAGTACAATCAACCGGCAAGAACAATTTATAACAATAATATTAATAAATATAATTATTATTTATAATAATTATATATTTTAAAATATGTTTATAAATTAATATGAAAAATTATTATTGATATTAATATTAATATTATTTTTATCTTCTTTTTAAATTTATTTTCTTTTCAAATTTTAAAATTTTCTATTTTATTTTCATATATAAATAATTAAATAAAAATATAAATGTCATTTCATTGGCTAATTCGGTGGTAGAAAATAAACAATTACATTTAGTGACCAAAGGAAAATCGATGACTACAAAATAAGCATAGTCGGTGGTTGATTTGGTAACATAAATAAGCAATTATATTTAACAACCGAAAGAAAATCAATGACTAAAAAATAAGCATATTCGGTGGAAGAAAAATAAACAACTCCATTTAGCGACCGAACAAAAATCAATGACTAAAAAATAAATTCGGTTGCTAATTCAGTCACAAATATATTTTTCTCAATTTATTCAAAACAGCCACCACTTTAACGACTGATGGTTTTGTTACTCTCATGTCCAGTCATTGATTCGGTCGTTAAACTAACTAACATCATTAACAATTCATTTGGTCGCTATTTCGGTCGCATATTTGACACTAGGGTATTCAGTGGCTATTTTGGTCGCAAATTGCGACCACTCATTTTCGGTCGTTGAATTTGATGATTAAATTGTTATTTTCTTATAGTGCATGTTTTTTAACTATGATTTTTTGCTACAATTAGCCACTTATCACAATGCCATTAAGGCTATATTGTTGTGAAGATAAAAAAATGTATTTTTCTCCTAAATTTTGTGAGAATTCAATTTTTGTTTCTTTTTTAGTTAATTCCTCACCCATGTTGAAAAGAAAAAAACAAAAACAAAAAAGAAAAGAAAATACCATCTTAAAACTGACTTAGTTGAAAAATAATTTGAAAAACAACCTTCATGGTTAACTTAATTGAAAAACAAAAAGAAATTAAAATACAGAAAACACAAAAAGAAGAAGAAAACAAAGCAAAGTAGAAACACATGTTATTGCGTAATATGTTATCGAAGAACATCAATGACAACATATATATACATAGAAGACATGTAACCGCCAGAAAAATGGTAACCACCAAACCAGAAAACACAAGAAAGAAAAACCAGAGATAGACAGTTTACATGTTAGATGGTATGTCTTAAAACACACACGGAATGATGAATCAATTAAAGATATGGTCATGGATTACAAGTACAAAGAGATTAGCTAATTTAACATACTCTGAATGGTGTATGAACCCTATAACATGTCTAAATTTAGTATAAAATAAATGATTTCATAAGTGTTGGTATTTTAGGGAGAGCTTAGGTAAAAAAGGAGGGTCAGATGTAGGAAATAACCAAGTGGGATACGAAGAAGGTTTAATCTTCTTCTTAGGCTCGATCTCAGATAAGTTGGGAAAAATCTCATATAAGTTGGGAAATGTGTTTATTTTGTAGGAAATGGTGCACTCATATAAGTGACAACAACAAGAGGCAAAAGGTAGAATTTAGGGAAAGGAGATAGTAACTCTACATTTGATATCATTGTTGATAAGGATTTAGTGGATTGTTGTCTGGGATATCTGGTCTAAAGGAAAAAGGAATGATTGATGTCAAAATTTCATGTTATTCAAAGAAGCAACAACTTTTGCTGTTAGATTGGAGGATGGAATTCTTATTAAATGGGCATTGTTGGTGCTTGAAAAAATAATTTGTTGCAAGTTGAGACATTTTGTCTATGACTGGTATTCAGTTTTAATCAATAATGGAGGATGTTGTTTGTCATTCCCAAGAAGGAACAAGCTAGTATTGGTTAGAGGTGCCAAAGGGGTGTAGACTTTTCTCCTTTTAAAGGTCATGTGCTAATGATTATGTTGCAATGGTTTTTCATGAGGAACATTCCTGGATGTCAATTTCCACCTAACTTTTGTACATTCATGTTATCCGAGTAAGCGCACTGCATGTACTAATGATTAATGAGACAAGGTCACCTATCCCTTTGGTAAGATTCCAAAGCTTAGGTGACCCTACGATTATGAAGTTCAAATGTGAAATCCTATTCTCAGTAAGGCTTTGAGTTTAGGAACCCTGAACGAACTCGAAGTAACCTCCCCTTGGGAGTATAGAAACCAATAGCGAATCAGGCGAGAAAACCTTTTGCTCAGTGAGACTTTCGGCTCAGGTACCCTGAATCGTGGCTCACTATCGTTTGGCTTGAGCTGGGAAAGATGACTTCCTCTTGGTAAGATTCCAAGGTTGGGAGTGTAAAGACTCGTAGCGATTTTGGCGAGAGGACCTTTTTCTCAGAGGGACTCTGAGCTCAGCTACCCTGAATCGTAGCTTGCCATCGTTTGGTTTGAGCTAAGAAAGACGACCTTTGTCTCAGCCAGCCTCTGAGATCAAGTGTTGCAAAAGTTTTATTTGCCATAACTAAGCTTGTTTGGCCTAAACTAGGGAAGTCGCCTTGTCTTGGTAAGATTCCAAGTTCAAACGCCCTGAGTAGGTGTTGCAAGGCAGTACACTCTCCTCTCAGCAAGATTCTGATTCCGGAAGGTACTGAGCCCAATTAACATTAGAAGAGAGCATGCAGTAAAGGGCATACGGAGTAACCCATCTGGGCATGGGAGAAACTCCCTGAGCTCGAGTGCTCGATTGGGAGGAATTGAGATCAAGTCTGTAAGGTAACAAGGCACCATGAAGGTGTCGATAGTAGACTTGAGGGGAGAATCAACACCCAAGTCAACCCCACACGTCATCCCTAGCCTCAAGGAGGGATGTGTGAGAGGAAAGTGCCTAAGTCGTACATTACCAAGGGGAAAGTGGAGTGAGACAACCTCCGTGACCAAGAAGTACAGGTCTTCCTGTAGACAGCTCTGCCAAGAGCGCCAAGAGCACCACGGTTCATCGTGCTTAATTAGCGTGTTACCTTGTTAAGATGGTTAGTTGCATCAATTATGTTGGTGTGGCGATATTTATCATTATTTGTTTAAGTCTTGGTAGCCATGTTACTTGAGCATGAGGTGATCAAAAGCACTGTTATTAGTGGGTTAAGTTATGGTAAACACATTTATTAGAAGCATGCATTGTCACTATACTAGCTAAAGTATTGCAAAGAAGAGCACGATTGCATAAATAAAAATATTCATACATGTACAAAGTTTAAAAAATTGTTCACAGGGCTACAAAGGGAGATGATGGCAAGGGGACCCCACTCCACTACTCACCGTCTACTAATCGCCTATTTACCACAATCTTGCCCAAGCCATGTTGGGAGAATTCTAGCTTAGGGTAGATGCAGGTGACCTGGGCGACAACATCGTGGAACCCCACCATATAGGAGTTGGCAACGTCATTGGTGAAGTCTTCATTGGTCTTCTCCAGGAGCTCGTCCTTCTGCGCCAATTCCTCCCCTCTCTTTGTCAGCTCTTCCTTCAATCACTCCACCTCAACATGGAGTTCGACATTTTTTGCAGATAATTCCAAGGCCTCCTTTGACTTCTCAGTCAGAAGCGTCTTGGTTTCTTGAAGCTCCTCCACTCCTTAGAAACTCTGAGGGCTTCCTCCTTAGCCGAGTTCTTCCATCGTCTAAACCTGGAGAGGATAAGGCAATTTGCAACTAAGCCTTGCCCTAATTGCCTCATGGTTTGCCCCCCCCAGCTGGTCCTCCCCCAAGTTGTCCAGTTCTTCTCTGGCCTTGGTGGGAAGCAGGGTCTTCTCAAGGAAGGAAGGGGCATCCAAGGAAGGATACCCCTTGGATAAATCTATTTTATATATAATCTTCAGTTACAATATAAATGCATAAATCGTATCAAAACGCACAAATCACATACTAACCTAGACAATGACAAAGATAGAGTTGAAGGCAATGCAAAGCAATACCGTCGAAGATCGTTGTGTCGTGCGCCAAGTTGTGCATTCTCATTCTCTTTCTATCACGGTAACAACTTTGTTTAAGAAAAATGAAGAAAAGTGGAAAAATGAAGAATGAGAGAAGTGGGAAGCTGAAACAATGGCAACTAAATATGATAAGAGAGAAAATGGGAAAAATGAAGAATGAGAGAAGCGGGAGAAAACAAAAGAGGGGAAAAAATTGGATTTTTTTTCTTTTAATTTTAATTATAAAAAATAAATGTTATTATTATTATTATTATTATTAAAATAAACAATTACATTTAGCCACTAAAAGAAATTCGGTGGCTAAAAAATAAACGTATTTGGTGGCTGATTCGGTGGCAAAAATAAACAATTATATTTAGCGACCAAAAGAAAATCGGTGACTAAAAAATAAACATATTTGGTGGCTAATTTGGTGACAGAAAATAAACAATTATATTTAGCAACCGAAATAAAAACCGGTGACTAAAAAATAAACATATTCGGTCGCTAATTCGGTCGCATATATATCTTTCCCAATTTATTCAAAACAACCACCACTTTAGCGACCGATGGTTTTGTGACTCTCATGTTCGGTCGCTGATTTGGTCGCAAAACTAACTAATATCATTAACAATTCTTCAATCGCTATTTCAGTCGCAAATTTGACACTAAGAATATTCGGTGACTATTTCGGTTGCAAATTGCTACCACTTATTTTCGGTCGCTAGATTCGGTGACTAAATTGTTATTTTCTTGTAGTGAAGGATGCAAGCTACTGATGAAATCACAAATGGAACAAGTTTAACCGATTAAAATTGAAGAACAAGGCAAAGGAAACAAAACTACTGATTGAAATTGAAGAAACAAGGTGAAGGAAGGTGACTTATGTGGTTGTAGCTTGGTTGGGAAATGGACACGCCACTTGGATGATGAAAGGTCCAAGATAAGTGCAGATTTGCCGCCACTTGAATGCTCCCAATGCATCACAAGATGAGACAAGGAAGAGGGGAATAAGTCTCCCAACAATCACTCACAAATTGAGTATAGTTTATTTACTTCAAAATTCAACTTTCAACTTGTGTTTACAATGACCAAGCACCTCTATTTATAGCTTTAGAGGGCTGAAATGAAAGTGAAACAAATTCAGAATTCCCTCCTAATTCTAATTCAAATTTTGAGCCAAAACAAGTCACATGAGAAGTGTGACTTGTTTTCCAACTTTGGCACCTCCTAAAACTATATCTACACCTACTATTTTATGTCACATGGAAGTTGTGACTTTGTTTTGTACATTAGCACCCCTTATTTAATATCTACACCTCCTTTTTAAAGTTCTACTAAAAACTACACAAAAGAAATCATAAATAGAGACATCCAATGATGCTCATTTATTTAATGCTTGTGCCCTTGCTCTTATTATCTTCTGAGGCATGATGGGTGTTCACTTATTTAAAATCCCTGTCACAGAAAATCAACTGGTTGATTCTGCGAAACAATCGATTGTTTTAGTCTTGACAGTACTGCTGTGCTTTCTGTTTTGATTCTCTGTAATTTGTTTTTATTCTCTAATCTGACCCAATATTGCTTATAGTCAACAATGCATTTATTACAATGTTGAACATCGTTTCTCTATGCAGTTACAGCTTTTTAAAGAATATATTCTTCCTTGTATTGGAAATCAAAATTCTTTAATACTTGGTCAAGGGTTGCATGTGTTTTTTGTACCTTCTGGTTGGGTATGACAAAAACAACTTTGTGGTCATTGAATTGATTCTTTTCTGTTTGAATTCACCTCACTAAATGCCAAAATTCTTGATTGATATTTCAAAGTATTTGGTTATAAATTCAAAACAGCTGGTTGTTCTTTCTCACAACAAAAAAAAACAATTGTTCTTCCTATTTTCTCTGCACTAACCTATTCTGCAGATTGCTCTCAAGCCATGGAATCAACTCCTCCCTCCTCCAAGAGAATGAAGACTAGAGCAATGAGAAGGAGTGGAAAACTGGAGAGCTGGTTCTCAAGTGATCCAGATTTGATAAACAAATACCTACATGAAACAAGTAGGAAAGTAATCAATACACCAAAAGTTGTCTTCTTCAACTGGATGAAGGAATAAAAAATAATGGAAGTGAGGAGATTGCTGAAGGAACAACTGCTTACACGCTTTCTGGAGCTATCTGGAAACATCTATCCAGATCTGGTAAGGGTTTTCTACACCAATCTACAACTCAATGGTGATATACTTGTGTCTCATGTGAAGGGAGTAGATTTGGAAATCACAAATGAAGTCTGGACAGCCGTAACTGGCCTGAAGTTCTCTGGGCTTAAGATTAACAGAGGTAACACTGGAGTTGTTGATGAATTCAACAAAATGCAATTCTACAAAAACTGTCTCCAAATTCCACAAGCTAGGGTAACAAAGTTTGGTGTTGGAGGCTTAAAACTGAATGAAAGGTTGGTAGATTTCATTGTCTCATGGATCCTAACTCAAAGGGACAACAATCATTCAACTTTATCAGAAGAAGACTTGGTTCTTATCTACTGCATTATGAACGAAATCAAGCTCAACTGGATCCACATTATCAAAGATCGCATGCAGAAGGCAACAAGGTTATGTGATTTTCGTTATCCTTATGCCATTTTAATTACTAAATTTCTTTAGTATTTTGAAGTGGATTTAGAAGAAGGGCTGGCTGAAGTGGTGAAGTCCTCAAGTGAGGTAAACAATGGCTCTTTAAGCAAGATGGGATTCGCCAAAATCAATGGATTTTGGGTGAGTAAAAGTGGAGATCCAGCTGCATCATCTAGTAGAGTTCAAGTTGAAGATGAGGATGAAGATGCTGAGGAACCTGCTGCTGCAGAAAATGCTAGACCAAGTGCTGATATTGGAGAGGAAAGGATTACTTCAATGACATCCTTTGAGAGGCTAGTAATCAACAGAATGGATAGTCTTGCTAAAAATCAGAACAATCTCCTTGAGTTGTGTCAAAACAGGTTTCAACTATTTGATGAGAAATTCTAGGGTATGGATGCACGTTTCCTGAACCTGGATGAGCAAAATGAAGCTGTACAGAATCAGCTTTTTGAGCTATAGTATGGGAAAGAAGACTAAGGCTAGAGAATTTTGTTTAAAATTTTTTTTTCTATGAACAATTTATCTTTTCTTTATCCTGTTTTTTAATTGTACCTTATGTCTATTTGTGAAGACAAATAGGGGGAGAAATAGCTGCTTTTGGGTTGTAATCTTCTATTATCTACCAACTTATCTTGCTTTAATCACTGCATTTGGTTAAAGCTACTTTTGCTGCTCGGATAGTTTTAACCAGTTAATCCCGCGGTTTAATCGATTGTTCTTCTGCTGCTGCACCTATCCTTTGGTTTTCACTATGGTTTATTTGTGAAAACTGTTTAATGGTGCTATGTTTTTCTGGAAACAAATACTCTATGCTTTTCTGCGTTTATCTGTGATTGTAGGTGGTGACAAAATTCTAAACAAACATCCCAAAGCTACCAGGGATTTGTCTTCATCAAATAGGGGGAGAATGATGAACATAAGGCTTTGATATCCCAAAATCTGTGAAGATGCTTCGATGTTGTGTTGTTGCTGGTTGGGTTTAGTTTCTAGTGTTTAGATTTTGTGTTATATCACTCTTGAAAAACTTAGCTTAGCTAGAGCAATCTTGTTTGAATAAGAAAATAAGTTTTCAAAGCTAAGTGATAAACAACTGATTGATTTCACAGTTTAATCGGTTATTTGACACATAGCATGTTTGAGAGTTTTTCAAACTAACTTTGACTTGGTTGACCAACAGACTTACCATTCAACCGATTATTTCGAGATTTCAACCGGTTGATTGTTGTATCTTTAACAACTTTTCAAAAATCAGTTTAACCTGTTTCTGTTGGCTTTTCAAACTGCTTTTGGCTCGTGATTACCTAACTATAACAATTATATCTAAGAGCTATAAAATGAGTTCTCCCTCATCCTTTGAAATAGATGAATGATTGAGAAAGATTCAAAATCTGATTTGAGAGAGGGTTTTAAAAGAGTTTTTGCAAGATTGCTTAGAGGCTTTGCAAGTGTTTAAGAAGTGATTCTAGGAGCCCTGTGATTTCCTGAAGTCAGGTGTAATCTGCTCTTACTTAGTTTCTTGTATTTGAATTTTGATATTGTAAAACTGTTGTAAAATCCTATAAAGTCAGTGTGATTCTGGCTTGAGGTGTGTGTTGTGTGCAAGGAGGGTGAGTAGGCTTTGTGGGATTCAAAGTCACCTCTTTGTGGTTGTGTAAGTTGTAATCTGTGATTGGTTACATAGTGAAATACTCAGTGGTTTGATTGAGGACTGGAAGTAGCTTTGGGATTGAGTGAACCAGTATAAACCTTGTGTGTAGTCTCTCTATCTCTATCTCTTTAATAACTGTTTGATATTTGCTATGCTGCCATAAACAACTGGTTATCTCTGTATTTCAACCGGTTGATATTCTTGCTTTGCAAACTGTTATTCTTGCTTTTATCTCTATGCTAAAAATAACCGGTTATATCGAAATATTAATCGATTGTTTTTTTGTTATCTGATTTATCTGCTCTTTTCTGTTGGTTATTCTAATCTTTTTTTTTTTTCTGTAATTCATTAAAGGTTCATTCTTAATCAATCCTTTACGAAAATCTTTCACTAAAGAATTCACCCCCCCTTGTTCAGCCCTATAATTCTAACAACAGTCATAACAACCCTCTAACTTTACATATACACATATTACAAGTATTCAAATTGAAAAACAATTACAAGAGAATATGGAACAAATTACACAAGATTACAGGAAATCACAGTTGCTCCTAATTCACTCTTTAACCAAAGCACAACCCAAGACAATCTTGCTTTCTTGAATCCAAACTTTCACAAAATCTTTTCTTAATCACTTGTTGTGTGTATTTCAAATAAGAAGGGTAATCACAATTTTATAGCTCATCAAACTAGTCGTTTTAATCAATTAATCATGAGCCAAAACGGTTTGTAAATAACTGAAAACAGATTTAACAGTCTTATGAAAATTTGTTAAGAAATTCAAAAATCAATCGGTTGAAATGTCGATTTAACCGGTTGAATTGGTTTTGACAGTTAAGTCAACCAAAACCAAAACATTTCAAAAGACCTTTCACAGGCTGGGAAAAAAACAACCGATTAAAATGAGAAATCAAGAAGTTGTTTTTCACTTAGCTTTGAAAAAACATTTTTCTTTTAAAAAAAACAGATTGATTCAAATATGAATTGATTAGGACTGGATCTAGCAAATTCTAAACTACCTAGAACAAAACCCTAAACACAGCAACAAGATCTTCAAGCTGTCTTCATGGATTTGGAGACATCAAAACTTCATTTTCAACATTAACAAAACCAAAATTACTAAAGAGTTGAAGACAAAAACACTAATGCAATTGCATGATTTATCTTGAAAATTGTAATTGGTTTCGGTCTTTAAAATTTTTATCACTTAAAATATAATCAAAGAACTTAAGAATGAAATTTTAATCTTGTCAAAATACCAAAACAATTAATTTTCATAAATGGAGACTTTTTTAGCTCAATTCGCCGCGTTGGGTGCAAACTCATTGCATTGGGTGCAGTTCATCTTACATACTTTTGTATTTGATTTATATTTTTTTTTTAATTTTGATTTTTTTCTTCTGTTTTCTAACACTTTAAGGTACTTAAATCTAGAATTCCGGAATTTTTTGTTAATGGATCAAATTTCCACAATTAATTTCAACCAACACTCAATTCTGGAAAATTTGAAGAATATGAATCCTAAAGAAATGCAATGAAATTGGCACATAAACTCAAGACGCAATGGAATTTCTAACTTAACCAGTTGGTGAACTAATTAACAAGTAAAGAATTCAAATACAAAAATTAAAAGCACTTTAAAGGCACACAAAAATTTGAAACACATCTTTATATTTTCTTAAATACTTGCGGTAATTCAACAAAAACAAGAAATTAAAATGTGAACAAAAGTACTACTAAGAATTAATGACATATATGGATTAACATGACTTGACATGACTAGAATTGGATTAAAAAATTAAAATGACTCAAACATAATGATTTAACCAAATTAATTAAAAGAGACTTAAAGCAAAATACACAAAAGCTTCACGGTTTGCACAAAAGAGTTCCTAAGTTGAAAATACGAATGGTTCAAGAAGAATAGGTAAAATTGAATAGAACATAACAATTAAAACTCAATCAATCGGTGAAACACATTCAAGACATGAAAGAAACATAATGAAGAACACGAAATTGAAGACAAACAAAACAAACTCAAAGAAGAAATTCAAAACACTTAGCTTGATCCGTAGCCGAGCTCATGATAACAAATGATAGCTTGAAACCTCCATGGATATTAGCTTGGTTCTTCAAATGTAGAATGAAGTGGCAAAAGCAATGAAGAGTACAAGGAGGAGCTGCAAAGAGCTCTTAGAGCCTTTGAGTGTCGTGAGGAGTATGGAGAGTGATAGGTTAGGCCTAATCACTTGGAGAAAATGAGTGAGATATCAAACATGGTGCTTACCCTAGAGAGAGGAGACAATGAAAGCTTTGCTTGCAATGTTGGCAGCATAACTCTAATATATTTTATTTGAAAATTCATGAGTCAAACACCTAACTTTATAGGTGAAGGGTCTAACCAAAATTACAATCAACTTCGGTTTTGTATTTTGTGATTATAATTTGTGTTTCTGATTTTAGATAAGAATCAATTGAATCTAGCTTTGATAATCAGATACATATTAGATTGAATGATATTTTGATTCAATTCGTATAACTATTTTAATTAATTAATTAATTGAATTAACTAATTGTTCAAACATTAATCTAAATATGTAGAGAATTGTAATAAGAGGAATTATTTAGTTTTTCAATATGTGAATTGATCTAAAAAAAAAACTTAATTGAATATCAATGAGCTTTGATGAACCCATTAGTACTCCAAACATTTAGATTAATTGCAAATCAGGGCATGGAGCCCTTTTCAGCAAACTTATCAACCTGGGTAATGTCAAGGAATGTATGAACTCCACTTGCTTTCAGAAACCTACAATGGTTGCATAAGCCAAGTCAACTAGCCAAATCAAATGCTTTTAAAGACATTGTTGAAGTGGTGAAATGACATACTCATCTCTAAAAGCTCGTGCCATAGACAAGCAACCTCCTGGAACAGATGATTGCAGGTTCACAGCAATGTTAGGATTGTGAATACTCTGCCTCATGTGAACCCAACCATGTTGTCCATGTCTATCGTTTGACACTTTTGCCCTGAATTCGCCACAATAAAACTAGTTTTGATGAGTAAATCATAAAGAAATATAAAATAAGAATTGTTGAACCGCTTCAACTTTCTTTAACTTGTTTCCACCTGTACATTTGAGCATCAATGGGAGCTGGGTCGTCATTTGTATCTACAAGACACCCTTCACTCACCCAACAATCACCACATGAGTCTAACTCCCACCCTCTAAGTCTCCCTTCCTGTATACAAATAAAGTCTTCATATTTTGTATTCATGATCATCACTATGTGCTCCAAATATGAAACAAGGATTTAGAAAACAACCCACAAAATGCAATTTTGGTTGTAAGTTCAAGATTTTTAAAGTCAGTGTAACAAATTATACAGAAACTATGATGAAGAATGTGATTAAAGTAGTGTATCAGAGAGTGTATTGATAATATTTTTCTTCCAAGATATACAATATACCTCAATGTAGTTTCTAAATGTTTGAATGGCCTCTGACCCTTTAGCTTTAGCATGTCGTGGTTCAGAGACAATATTTATCCTAAGCTCTACTGATTCATAGGGCTCTTCAAGATCTTTTATAAGACTTCCAATCCCTTCATTTGATCCCGCAAGCTTCATCCGCACCATTTCAATTATAATTTTCACCACCATGTAAGCACCTTCACAGAAAAGGAAGAAGAAACATGAGAAATTAAAACCATGAAACTAAACTATGCATGGTTCTTATTAAGTTGAACCCACCATCATCAAGGAAATGGTTTTCTTTGAGAGCACCATGGCCAGATGTTTCCATCATAAGATGTGTTTCAACTCCACCACTATCAAGTTGAACTCCCTTGTCAATGACATTTCTGTATCCTACACGGTATAGGCAATGGTTTCCACCTCTATCAGTTATGAATCTGGTGAGTGCCATGCTTGTACGAGCATCAGTCACTATAGTTGATCCTGGATGTTCCCTTAAGACAATGGCAGACATGAGAGCAATGAGTTTGTCACCATTTATAGGGTTCCCTTTGTTATCAACCACACCACTTCTGTCCACATCAGTATCGAAAACTACTCCAAGATCAGCTGAGTTTTCTAACACTGCTGCTCTGGTGAGTGCCATGGCAGTTTTGTCCTCAGGGTTTGGAATGTGATTCGGAAACATCCCATCAGGGGTCAGATGCAGAGAGCCAAAGGTATCTGCACCAAGTTTGTCTAACACATCCCACGTGAAGAATCCTCCTGACCCGTTTCCAGCATTAACTATAATCTGCACATTTTCTTAATTTCATTGCAATCTCACTGAAATTTCCATGCTAGAATGGCTAATAGCAAAATAAGATGAAGACTTTAATTTAAACACACAAATATCAAGTTTTAATACGATCACAGTATTGTATATGGTACATATATCTTGGTACTTCAAAAAAAATGAAATGAAATTAGGTAGTTTTAACTAATTTTAACTTATTAAAAGATTTATTTAATTTTTTTATTTCCTCTAATAGATAAATGCGTTCAAATAGAAGAAAACAAACTAAGCTATTATTTTGTTACCATAAAAGGGACTGAACTAATAGTACTAGTCATGTATTTCTTTTTATAGTTGAACTTGGATGCACCCAACAGAAGGACATAAATGAATTCTTTAAGATATAGAAAAATTATTTATGCTTATTAAAAACTATTTTTATCCACATTAAATTAATTTTGTAAGTTGTGAAAAATTGAAATATAAAATTTTAGTTGCTTAAAACGACCTACTATTGAAGTAAAACTAATAAAAAATGTGGTATATGTGGGGTATAAAGTTAAGAAACTTTGAAAGAACTACTAAAAGAAAATAGTGACTATTTATCTATTACAGATGGTAATCAGTGAAACCTGAAATCCCTGAAGTGGAGTGTCATAATACAGAGGATGATTGATTCTCTCCGTGATGATTTCTCTTAGGTGCATTGCATAAGTGCTCATAAAATCAACTTTTGTTGGAAGAACACTAAGCAAAGTAGACACTTTGGTCATTCTATTTGCATATTTTCGAGCAGCTTTATCACATATTTCCTCCACCTCTGTTGAAGTCAGTCCACCTCTCTTAGTAAAAAATTTCAGACCATTTCGGGTGTAAGGCAAGTGGGAGGCTGTCATCTGCATCAAAAAATGCATAATTCATTTAAAGCATTTGTGTTAGGCTAGGGTCTGATGTGACATAACAAATCTATGTTATAAGCTTCTAAATATTAGTTTTCAAGTCTAATATCTTTAAGTAACATTCATTTGAGTTAATGGATTATAGAAAATCAAAACATAAAATAAAGTAGCATTAACCAACTACCAATTGTTCCTATTGGTAACCTACCATGATTGAAGCATCATAGGCAAATGGAGACAATATTGTGCTCATGAAACAAGCTGGTGTGGTAGCTAGTCCCATGTCAAACACCATGCAACCAGCTCGAGAAAGACCTGCAAAGACTGCAACACTCAATTTCGACCCTGTAATTCGAGGGTCACGTCCAAGAGACACTCTCACATTCTCTAAAGGGTATCCTCGTTCTGCCTCTAAACCATTGATAACCCACTCCCCAAAACTCTCTGATATTGCCTCAACAGCAGGTGGAGTGAGGTCAACTTTTCTACCTTTCTCACCTTCCAATGCCACTCCTCTAACATCTGAACCATTCTGAAGCCTCCTAATCTTTTCCAACTCGTCATCCACCACAACTTCATCATACTTCGCAGTGCCAAAGGATTTCACACCTACCGATTTATTGAATGGCACAGAAAATGAGAACCCAACTTTGTTATGCAGTATTTTCTTCCCTGCTGAAGAAGGAAACTTTGTTTTGTGAGTGTTCTTGTCCAAAGATGTTGAGAAGTTTGGAGAAGTAGAAGCAGCCATTGTTTGTTTTGTTGGCACTCTTGCTTTGTTTGAATAAAAATCAAGATTTGGGAGATAAGCTAAATGCAGTACCATTAAACCATAACCTTACAAATCCAATATCTCAGGAACAAAAAAATATCTAACAAACTTACAAACTCCCAAGATTTTTGTACATCCTTTTGTCTATATGTCAATTGTTGTGTCATTAATTGATTGAGTTGCATGTGATATTTTCTTAATTTCATATATTATTTTAGGCAATGTTTTAAAAACGCGAGTGCTTTTAAAATTGGAAATATGGGTCTTCTTCATTCTCTATTTTTTTTTGAAAAAACTGGAAATATTATGTGGGTTCTTGAATCAGTAAATATTATATTAAATTAAAATATAAAATAATATTTATTTTTCTTCTTCTTTCTCGTGACTTGCCTGAGTAAAGATGTAAGTTCAGTGAAAATCACTCACATCTTCAAGAACTACACCGACGAAGCAAACAACAGTCAGAGAGAGATGGTCAGTATTCATTGTGATTCTCCTTCATCCTCTCGTTCTTAGTCCTAACAACATTCTAAACCCTAAATAAATTTGTTGCCATCCCCAAATTTTGACTCGGAGTGGCTAACAGCAATTATGTTGTGGCTGAGATCCGCAGTGAACAAAATCTTGCTCGTGCCTCAACGCTTTTACTGCTTCCGCGTTTTCATTCTCATCTCTTTTCAACTTCAGATCTATTTCTTCATCGGTATGTCCTTTCTTTCTCTTCATTTTCCGATTCATTCCTCACTCGCAATTGCTCTTGATTTTCGAATCATTATCTTTTTTTTTGGATAAAAGCAAGCCATAACCAATTATCTCCCGAGAAACCCAGCTAACCCCTTTGTACAGGATAAAGTGAGTAAAAAAGTACTTAATAGTTGGGTTATGCTGTTGTAGTTGCATATGTGAGCCTTTACTTGCAGATATTTTGAGCTCTTCTGCCCTCATTAAAAAATTGTTACTGTTGTCGTTCCATCTTAATCTAACAGTATATTGTTCTCCTAAGCCTTAGTTGCCTGTTACTGATGTGTATGCATCTATTTTGTTGTTTATGTTCTGAAACCAGAAGGGAGCCACATCGATGCACTATGCTGTACTAACAGCTTCTTCCCAGTCAATTAAAATACTCTTACTGTATAATGTCACTACAAGTTATTGTTTTTTTAGGATTTTAGGGTTTTAGGCGATCTTCCTCTGACATTCTTTGCAATGTTCACGGTTTTATATTTTGGGGCAACATTTTGAATTCGTCATTGTTAAATTCAAAGGTGATATCTGTTTTCCGTGCAGAATTTATTTAGAGAAGTAGAATTGAAATGGCAAAAATCCTACCTAATAACCAAACTGCCAGTTCACTGATTAAAACAATGCATGGAAAAAAACCTGTTTTAAGTCCAAACCCGTAGTTCAAGTGTTAATTTGTGATGAAATGTGCTATTTTGCAAAGATGTTTTTGTTTCTTTGCTCCAAATATCTATAAGTTTCATCAAATATAGAAAATGGGAGCCATGAGGTTAATGTCCCACAGGAATGGACCCTTGACTAGGTTCTCTGTCTCATGTGGCAGATGCTTAAGGTTGCAACTATTTGTCTCAAAACATCTAACTTTAGGACCTTCTTTCTTTTTGGTTTCAATTAGAAAACTGTAATTGTTCTAACCAAAGATGGTAGGAGTAAACAATGGGCTGCAATAGTTGGTCTATGGAAGTGGTAGCGTGGGGTTGATGGGTCTAGTTTCTCTGGCAGTTCATGATGGTGAACGCCATGTTCTGGGGTTTGTTCTCTCTCTCTTAATCTCATTCTATGTGTATATATTATATATATAGACCAACTTGATTATTCTGTTGATTGGTACAACAAAGTGGGTTGTGATGTTTAATCCTTCTGTTTTGCCTACTGACCCATGCGTCTTTCCATGTTTCCTAAGAAATGTGTTATGTAGAGGACATCATTGGATAAAAAAACAGCCAACATGAGACATTAATTTTTGCCTATTTGATTAAAGCTTCCAAATGTTGGATGTAAGGGAGCATTTTGGATATAAGTAAAATATAAGTTTACTATGTGATGTGGTTAATGTAGCTTTATGTTCCATTGGGGTGTTTAAAAAGGGGAAGTGTGTTAACCTTTACCCTTGGCTAGAAGCCTTTTGATCAACTTTACTCTGTTGGATAAAAGTTGAATGCCTTTTAGCCCTTTTAACAGTAGAAAGCTTTTGCTCTCGAATTGGAGCCACACCATTGGCTTCAATTATATTTTACTTTGCATGCACTTTCAAGACATGCTTAAACTCATCCATCGTTGAGGGGAATTCAAATTGGTCTTTGGTTTCTTTTGTTATTTGTTTATTCAATAATCATTTTTGCTCTTATAAAATATTTCCACCTTTGTCTTTTTGACTGATGGTGTGCATCATTGACTCGCTTTTGTAGTGTTATCCCAAGAAGTCTCAAGCCAATAGAGGTAAATCACTCTTGTCTCTGGCTACTATGCGGTCTTTTATACTGTGATTATGTTAGGACAGAAAATAAGAATAGGGAAATGACAGGAAAGGTGTACCCTAGGAGAAACATTAGGAACCGTTAAGGGAGCGGTTAGTGGTTAGTGGGGTATGGTTGGTCTTTAAATAAAGACCAACAGGTTTTGGGAAAGGGAGTTTTTGAGTATTAGATTTTGTCAACAGGAATAGTCCTGTGAGTAAGGGAGGTTGTTCCCTTTGAAGGCTTGTCTTCCTGTTGCCTAGCTTAAGCTTATGCTCATCTTGGATCTCATGGATCTCAAATATTTGTTCACCCTTAGCCTCCCAATCTAAATATACATTAGGATCACTAGAGCGATTAAAACAAGGAAGCTTGACCGAAGGAAGCCTAGACTTTGCATCTTGATAGAAGCCATTGTCGTAGTGATGTCTTTCTCCTTGATGATGAGGTCTTTGTCCATGAAATTGTGGTGGATTCCT
>Ga0123342_1005491_pt1 | contig 18330 bp, 10 predicted proteins | sample Turbeawhitnodule_FD_89960 | JGI IMG/M metagenome (GOLD analysis project Ga0123342, IMG submission 89960) | Root nodule microbial communities of legume samples collected from Mexico - Turtle bean Mexico white nodule | ecosystem: Host-associated > Plants > Roots > Nodule | place: Mexico: Nepantla...
ATTGGATATATAATTATTTTTAAATTATTTAATTATTTCAAAATAATTACAAATTATTTATATTATTTGACTTATTTAAAATTTATATAATTATTTTTAAATTATTTAATTATTTCAAAATAACTACAATACTTATACCTTTTTATATTTTAATATAAATGACATTAAAAAAAATAAATAGGTTTAAAAAATGTATTATTTGAATTGTGATAAAAAAATTATTACTTCAGAAAAAAAAAATGAATAATTGTGATACACGATTATCCAACTTTTTGTTCCTTAAAACTAACACTCTTAGAAAATTATGTATCAAATTAATTTTTTACATTACATAACTTACAACCCAATATATAAACAATAAAATTTTAAAAAAAATTATGACATGGCACAAGTCGTGGCAAGTTGGCACGACTTCATTATGACATGGCAGAGTCGTGTCAAATTGGGAAGATTTGTGCATGTGAAGTCGTGTCAAATTGGCACGACTTGCCTAAATTTGTAATTTTTTTTAAACGAACACCATTTTGGTAAAAACAAGAAAAAAAAAACAAACTCCATCATGGTCAAAAACCCAATGTTATGTAGGAAGGGATTGTGTTCCTGACTATTATATGGAGGTTTTGTAGTTTAATAAATATTATGTTTACAATAAGCATATAAATAATGTTTCAGAAGGCAATGCACACAATAAATATCAGGTTGTACTATGTCTATTTTGATTGTTGGAATCATTTAAAATTTTTCACAAAAGAATGAGTGATATTTTCTCTTTATACTATATTGATGATTAGTAAAAGATAATTTGGATTTTCACAATGAAGGTGGAATACAAGGTTTTCAACCATTTAAAGCATAAAATAATACTCGTGTTAAAAAATTGGTAGAAATGTGAAATGCTAAATAATTTGAGTTTTATTTTCAATAATTTAACAAATTTTGCGAACATGAAGACATTACGAGACAACATAAAATTTGTCATAATCCACAACATAATGAAGTCGCAAAAAATGGTGAATCTGACGCTATTGAAAAAAGTAAGGTACATGGTGTTTCATTACAAGTTGAATAGAAAATTGGGTTGAGGCAATTAACACAACATGTTTTGTGGTGAATTAGTCTCTGTCCACAATTAATAATTTCAAGACCTTATTAAGGTTTATTTTGGCTAGTGAGTTGATTATTCAACTTTAAGAGAGTATCAGAGTTAAATGTACTACAATGGAGATGAAGGTAAAAAATAAAGGTGTTTGTACTTTACATTGCATGAGTGAAAAAATATTTAAAATTTAGTCACCATCTGAAGTAGGTATGATTTTGAGTAAGGACATGACATTTTATGAAATGATCATGTTCAATATGAAATATGGAGGAAGTTCGAGTAAGTTTGACGAGGTTACCTAGCAAATGGAAACTAAATTATGACCTTTTGAAACGTCAAAGCAAAATAAAATGGAATTTTATGAGCAATACCAACATCTGCACTAGTTGGAGTATGGAGTTGAGACTGTCCAAACACATAAACTGTGTTATATAAAGTGAATGCATACTAGGGTGAGAAAACTTCCCACAAGGTATAAGTATAATGATCGATTGAATCTAACAAATAAATTATGGTGATGTCAATAATTTTCCTTTGCTTTTGAAGAACAACACTTAAGATTTGGAGGAGATGCCAAAAGAAGAAAAGTTGTTGAGTGCTAATGAGTCTTCAAAAAGTCTAATGCTTGTGTTATGAAGCATCCAATGTTGAGATTGAATTATTTAGAGCACCCAATATTATTCCCATAATGTATAATGTTCCTTTAGTAATTAATGCCCATATTCAAAACTGAAATGTGGATTATCATGAGATTTACTCTTTGATGATCAGACACATGTCCATCAAGGTACTATTTACTCCTCTAGTAGCAAAGTTGGGCATGAAAATTAACTTTACATGAAAACTACTTTTTGCCATAAGTATATAGGGGAGAATATACTACTTTCTCAATTGGATGAGAATCCTGACAAGGAGGACATGATTTGCAAATTGTGAATGTCATTATATGGGTTGGAGTAATTTCCAAAATAGTGATACAAGAGATTTAGGTAGTTTATCACGTGTCATAAGTATGTCAAAAATCCTTATGAAGCATGTGTTTATCATAAGGAGGTGGAAAAAGTTATTGGGTTTATCTAATTTTGTATATGGATAACATGATCAAAACTTTTAAAAATAGGTTGGAGATTCAAAAATTGAAGTTATTGTCAAGCAGATAATTTGAAATGAAAGACATGAGAGATGTTGAAAATATTTTATGCATGAAAATTTGGCCCAAAATAATATTTTTCCTAAGTCAAAGAGATACATTCAGAAATCTTAAACTATTGTGTACCAAGTCAGTTTTAACATCTTCAACGTCCATTCATTTTTTTATGTTTATTAGTACTCAATCTTAAGTAAAGAGTGAAAATATGTTACATGTTTACTGTGTTAGTGCAATTGAGAATTTGATATAGATTATGATGTGCACTAGACTAGATTCAATATTATAGTTGATTTCTTAAGTAAAAAGAGCGTTGATATAGAAGGAAACATATCCTTGGATACTTTCAATATTTATATTTATAATCAGACAAACTTATCCATCAATCCATTTACATTTTTCTTATATTGTATATAAAATATTAAAATTAAATCTAAAAATTATTTACATTTTTCTTATATTGTATATAAAATATTAAAATTAAATCTAAAAATTATATTTTAAAGAATTATAATTTTGTTCATTGTATTATTTAAAAGAACTAATAAAATTTAAATTAAATTATGAATATTTGTTTATTGTAATTCTATTAATAGGTATAACATGTAGTATACAAAAGTAAACATTTCTTCAATTTATCTAATTACATACTTTAATTATTCCATTAAAAAAAAACCCATTGTGTTTTTAAAAAATACATGTATATTTTTAAAAAAATCCAAACTTTCTTATAACCAGTCCAGTTTTTAAAAGCAGGTTTGGTTCGAACGGAACAATGATAAGTTTTTGGCTGATGCACTGTACAACAAACACGTTGTCATTCTCGCTCCACTTAATGACTAATTAATTTATGAAAAGTTTCATAAGCACTAATTAACACAACAAACATTTTGCATTAGTTAATTGTTATTTTTGGGAAAGTTCCTTCACAACAAACACGATGTCAAGGTTTGTAGAATTGAAAGAAACTGATCCAAAAGTACGTTAGAGACATTTCATTGAGTTTTATCATCAACTGATCTTTTCTGGTTTCTTTATAAACTTTGCAATCACCCTTTTGTGCAGGAGAAGATTGCACAATAAATTAGAGAGGCAACAAATGTAGAAATTTGGAAAAGATGCAGTACCTACATGCCTCATTCAATGTAGAAATTTCCTTTTCAAAATATTTTTTATTCCAAAATAAAAACAAAGGATCAAAATTACATATTATATAATAAATCTCATATATGTAATAATCTAATTCTAAATCAAAAACAAATAATCACATAAAACAAACTAAAGTCGTTAGTCTTAGTTTGTTAGTCACCATTGGAGCAAGGGAAGTTTTCTAATGATATTATTTTAATTATCCAATTTTTTCCGGTCTTTTTAAAGTATTAGGAATTGAATTTTGTAAGACTAAAATTACGCAGTTAAAATATTTAAAGAGATGGAAAATTTAAATAAGTTAAAAATTACTTTGATAGTGTTAAGATATTTTTAAAGATAATTATTATAAAAGATAATAAATTTGTTATTATGATTGGTGATTGGATTTCCCTATAAAAAGAACTGTTTACACTGTGATCGCATATACTGTTCTCGAATTTATGTTTGTGTCACTGTCGGTGTTGCATCGCGTGTGGTGGTGGACTATGGACGCCAACACATAATAAAGAAAAGACAAGGACCACATCGTAAGTGTAACTTCTACAGAACCAAACGAACGGCGCGGCACTAGCATGACTCTCTCTCCTCCTGCTGTTTCCAATACTTCCTCACACCTTGTCTTCACTGCTCCCACTGCAGGGTAGGTTTTCTCTTTCTTCTTCTCCTTACAGTTTCTTCACAATAATCATAAGCCTCTTTAATTTTTCACTAACCTACTTAACTCCTATCACCATCATCGCTCCACATGGGCGCAAATAAATCAAATCGATCACCTTTTTCCTATCATTTTTTTTCCTTCTTCCTTTAATTAGAGCTGATTTCCCAGCTAGGACTATCGATTTTGCAGCTACAAAGTCAACCTTCGTTTCAAATGCTTGTAGGATTTGACATCAATACTCGCATCAAATGCCCTTTGGGGGGGATGGATCTCCTCTGACCATGGTTTTATGTGAAATTCTGGATGTTATCCTAATAGTAAGCTGTTTTTCTTTTTGTCCTTGGTCTTCCATGTTGGTAATTGCAGATTGGATACAAGTCTATTGGCTTTCACGCACCACAAGTGTGCATCTGATTGATTTTTGTATTGGTGTATTTGATTGGACACAAAACTCTTGTGTAGTAGAGAATTATGGGTATTGATCATTTTGTGATTAAGGATTAAAAAAATCATTTTTTTTGGGTGCAGTATACTTTTTGGTTTTTCCATGTTGGTAATTGCATCGTGGATACAACCCTACTGGCTTTCGCGCATCATAAGTCTGCATCTGATTAATTTTCTGTATTGGTGTATTTGATTGGAGAGAAATGTATGTGTAGAGAGTTATGGGTATTGGTCCTTTGCGATTAAGGATTGAAGTGGTCAAATTTTTTTTGGGGGCGGCGGTACTGTATACTTATAACTTTGTTTAACAAATATGAAATTTGTATAAATGGAAGACGATAAGGGTAAGGGATGGAGGGAGGAACAATAGCATGTTAAGGGAGGCTGTTGGTTTATCCAGTTTCCACCTTTATGATTTTGATTTCTGAGTGTAGGTTTCATGTTGGGGTTCAAATGCTCCTTGAATGGTTTCATGTTAGGTTTATTACTGTTTAGTGCAAATAGGAAATGCTATTCAGGATAAGTGGATAAAAAAAATTCATTGATAGTTAATGCTACGTGAGTTTGAATATTTGTTTGTTACAGTCTAAAAATGTTGGTAAAGTAGTATAATAGTTTTGTGCAAGTCTCTTGAAATTCATATCTCACGTATTCCCTTGTTTCTCTTATCTGCTTTCTATGTCATTTGAGATAGTTCCCAGTTTGTTTCTAGAAAAATGTTTGATTGAGATAGTCTTCTTTTTTGAGTGATTTTCCATGTTTTTTTTATCATTTCTCAAACTTTGCATGTTGTCCTTCTTCATTTTTTATTTTATTTCCTGTTCCTTTTTTCAACTTCCCTTGGACTTCTCCAGTTCTGTTAGAACCATGGTGGTGTGGGGTCTTCTGATTTGGCATGTTTGTTTTGCCTTCTAGACTCCTTTCATAAACAATTCCTCTTTGTTTCGTGGCCAATAAATGCATACAAATCCTCTCTAAATTTAATCAAGCCTGTATCCCTATTCTTGTTCTGCCACAACCACAACTTTCCCTTTTGATGCTTATATATAGTTGTCTTGTCTCTCCTCCATACAATTCCTTTTTTGGGATTAAAGCTCTTCAGTTAAGTTTCGCCTCCATAATTATCAATTTATGTCTTATTTCCTTTTGTTTCTGTTGGTCCCATTACCAAGTTCAGCTTTACTACTCTATTTTCTTCAATCGTACTCATAAATGATGCAACAATTTCTGGGTATGTTTCAATAGGTTTTAGCTTTACATCGCTATAGAGGGAAAGAATAGGGATAGAATTTATATGGAACTCATTCATATATGTTTGAGGTTAAAAAATTTGTGGTCAAACTTAAATGAAGCTTACTATCTTAAATCCTATGCCTGAATCACTCTGGTAAATGTGGAATCCTTTCAGTTCAAAATGCCATTCTCATCCTAACTGAACAATCAAAATGTTAGCATAATATGCTTTAGAAAAGAATTACACATATTGTGTCTGATGCCGCCTGTAGCAATTGATTATACCCAGCATTTTTCTTTTCAGAATGTACATCTAATTGTGTGTGTATCATCTGTTCTATTGAAACTATTAATATGCTTTGACACTCTTCAGGATTTCGATCACAGAATGAAATGTATCAATGTATTGGTTGTGTAAATTTTCCTTATGTACGGGCTAATATTTCAGTTCAATTTGTTACTCTCTTGCTTTTACCTAGATATCTTGTTTTGTTTCCTTTAACAACAATGATGAAATATGATTTTACTCCAGGAAGATGCGTGATTTCTCCGTCATAGATGGTTTTGTGGAGATAAGTGAATGCATGGCAGAGATGACCAAGTACGTGGCGAACGAACCGTCTGTTGGGCTTTTCTTTATCCAACAGCATGCCCAAAATGCAGTACCCAATGTCATCGGGGCTAAGAAAAAGGTTGATGAGAAATCTCATGAAACAACTTTGCACACAGAAGATTTGGAGGACTCTGTCACGTTGGTTCAATCAATGAGCGAGCATGGATTTCCCATAGCTGATAAGATGATTGGAGAGATTAAGAAGTCTCTGAAAATTATAGGAACAAAACAGCCGAAAAGAGGGTTGATCAGTCCATTATCACGTTCTCATTCAGAAAGAGCTAGTTTTTATACTCAGGAGGGAAATGAAAAAAGAAATAACTATTTTTCAAATGTTTTGATGTCAGCAAAACAGAAGGCTAGCAGCTTCAAGTGGGGACAGCGTGATGCTAGTGGATCCATAGATTCCATGGATGAAAAGCCACAGACGTACCCTAATTTGCCATTGACAGTCTCATCTGCAAACATCACTTCATCTTTTTGGGCTGCCAAAACTGAAGAGTTTCCTGTAGCAATTCAGGGTGAAGATGAGTCTCAACATGAACAGCCTGTGGCTAGTGATATTAGCATTGATTTATTGTCAGCATCATCAGATAGATATGATGATTTCAAAGCTTGTAAAGAAGCTAAACTAGAGGAGTGGCTGGATGGAACTGGAACCCTTGATGATAATTGCGGTACAGGTGATGAGAAAAGGTCTTAGTTAGCTCAATAAAATGCTTCAGCTCTTAAAGGCTATTGTGCAATTTCAACCATCTCTAAATATTGTTTATAAATAAAATGGTTTTTTTATGCTGTAGTAGAGTTGTTCTTTAAAGTTTAAACAAGCATGATAATGTAGGTGATTTGGTTAGGTATGATTTTTCATTCCTCTACCTTGGGAATTTCAATATTTTTTATGTCATCCGAGGTAAAAGGAGCTTTTCATGAATGATGAGAAATAGTACTAGAGTGGTTAAGTGCATAATTCATTGAAGGCTGAGTTTTATGATGGCATGGCAGATGCTTCTATAAAAATAATGGTTGATTATCAACCTAAAGAGAATAATAGAATGGTGAACTGAATTGAATATCAAAGGGCTTTACCTCATTCCTGTATATAATAGGGAAGACTTTGAGAAAAGTTGGCAATGTAGGGTTATTTTTTTGTAAGATGTATTTTGAAATCAACGAAATAACATTATGTTCAATTGCAAGGCTATATTTTTGTTTCTCTCTTGTGAAAGCAGCATTGTGGACTATTGAATTGAACTGCATGTGTTTGACTCATCCAGTGAAGTAAAGAAAGCTGTAAAGTCAACATAGCACTACGCATGGGCAATTTCCTTTCTTCATTATAATAATATCACTGTATGTTGAGTGCTCTAGTTTCAAGGAATCAGCAACACATAAGTGAAATGCATAGCATTAATATTATTAATGAGTGGATGGGAGAAAAGGGAAGTCAAACAGTTATGCGAAAATGGAGGGGTTGCTTTTCAAATTCACCACTTATAAGTTATAAACAAGCATTGCAACGGATCTCGGTCTGTGCTTTCATACAGTAGCATAAATGAATGTCGAGAAGGCTGCTTCTTCCATATGTTGTTGAGGCACCCCGTAACTTTTATAATTTTAGAAATAACTTCTATAATTTCAGACATAACTTTTGTAATTTCATAAATAACTTCTATAATTTCAGAAATACCCTTATGTAAATAAGTTGAATGTTTGAAGTTATGGTTATGGAGGTGCATTGGCGTGAATATTTTGGATTGTGTAATTTGTTGAATCTTTGGATTATATAATCTAAAATTAATTGAAAGGGTAAGATAACTTCTCGATAGAATAATATGGAATTCATAATTGTTGAACAAGGTGCTTTGATGTCTTCAAACTCAAGAGGAATGTTTGAAGACTTTGCTGCTTGTAGTGTGTGTCTAGAAGTATTTGAATTTGTTAATCCATTCTTTATGATGATCCAAGGTTAATTGAATTTTAATCTTTTTGAAAAAGATGTGTTTTCTAAAGAGTGTGAAAATTCAACCTGTTGAAATGTCGATTCAACCGGTTGTTTTACACTTAGTGGATTTTGAAAAACTTGACTTTGTTGTCAAATCAATTCAATCGGTTGTTTCGAGAATTCAACTGGTTGTTTTTCTAAAAACCTTAACAAAATTCTGTTAAGCTGTACCAATCTGTTTTAAATTATTCAAACTGCTTTTGGTTATTTGAATTAAATGCTTTGATCATCTGATTGGAGTATAAACATGTTGTTTTACACTCCTGATCATTAACTAAGAAAGAGAGATCAATCAAAATAAATTTTCAAGAATTCAAAGTGCTTTTGGATCATCTCAAATTGTGGAATAGGATTGTCTTGTAATTCTAAACTTTAATATTTGATTTTACCCAGCTCTATTCTATTCCTTTCTTCCTTAATCATTGTATTTTTGTGTGACTTGGTGTTGTGCAGTTTCAGAGGGTTGTTCTGAAAACTGTGTTTCGTTGCCAAAGAGTGGTGTGTGTTGTTGAGAGGTTCAAGATTATCACTCTTGGCGTGTGTTGTGTAATCTAGATTTGATTACATAATGAATTCTCAGTGGTTAGATGAGGATTGGATGTAGCTATTGGTTAAGAGTGAACCAATATAAACATCTTGTGTGAATCTCTCTATCCTTACACTCTTTAAACTACTTTAGCTTTGATTTTTATAAATTGCTGGTATAAAGAACCGTATGTTTCGCAAAAACAACTGGCTGATTTTCTGGAATCAAACTAAAAAAAGTTTTCTAATTGGCTGAACAATTTTCTAATTGATTGATTTTTCATAGTCTTTCACTCTACCTTCAATATTTGCGGAAATATTTCAAAAATAATTCACCCCGTCTTATTTAAGGCTTATAATTATATTATAATTATAACAATAACATATAATTATAATAATAACCAGATTTGGAAAAATGGTATGGATTAAGCAATTTTCGTAAGACAAATATATATTCTGAATTACATGATTTTTTAACAAAAATATATTTCGGATTACATAGACCAAAAGCTAATATCAATTTCGAAAATAATTTTTTAACAAAATATATTTTAGATATTACATAAACTGGAAGTTAACCCGAAATATATTTTTTGAAAAATTACTTTCGAATTGTCCAAATACGGGGAACAATTTCATATTACAAAATGGATTTCGACATACGTAATCTAAACTATTTACAAAATACGAAAAACAAAATGACAGGAGGCACATTGACAAACTAGTGAACAATAATAGTAAAATATATTCTTTTTCACCACATAACCACAAACAAATTGTTAAATTTTCCCAAAATGCGTAAAGAACCTCCAAGAAATCTTCAACGAGTTCAAATGGATATTTGGGTGCTTGGAATTGCAACACTTAGAAAAATATAATGAACGAAGAAGGTGAAAAACTGTCCAGAATTTTAGAATTTTATTTCTTTTTGTAGTGGAAGACAAAATCGTATTTTCACATTTATTATGGATTCCAAGAATATATGAAAGTGCAGAAAGAAAAATCACATCGAAAATCTTACAAAATTATGTTTTTATTTTGGGTTATTAGACTAACGAGAATTTTATAAGATAATTTATTTTTATAACAAAATTATAATATTTCATAATAAATATATTGTTTGGATATACAGTTTCAAAAAAAATTAAATTCTTTTGAAACTTGATAATACATTCAGATCATGTACGTTTGTTCCTACTCTCCCTCATTTAAGATGTTATGTCATTGTTTATGTTATGATAGACTATAGTAGCACCTACTTATTATCTGTCACATATTTGCACAAATTGTTCTACTGGTTTGTTTCTCAAATGATTAATCAAGCATTTAGAGTTAAGTTTTAAGTGTTAATACCCAAAGAAATGAACCATTTTAAACTTATAGTTTTTGAAGCACAACTTTTAAATTAGATAATAATTGTTAAAAGAATGTAAAATCATTTTAAAAAAAAGTCTTTGAAATAAAATATTAAGAAGTAAAAAATAAACAAGTTGGGAAGTATTTTTGAATGAAATCATGAACAACTTATATAAGAAATTAAGATATCATTTTCAACTCGAAATCCTAAAATGATAGATTTTTGGGTTTTCTTTCTTATGTATTGTTCATCTTACTTATTGTTATTTCATGTAAAACTTAAACTTAGTTACATTTAGAATCTAAGCATGAGGGTAACAAACACAACAAAATCTTCTGAGTTATTTGACTCATTTGATTAATAACAAAAGTATAGAAACAATATTTGTGCAACATATATCAATATCATAGATTAAGCACCTTTCAATTGAAGGGTTTTCATTGTTATGCATTGTGAGTATTGCAAAAGGAAAATGAGTCTTACATTGTTTGGATTATAAACTCTCAAAGGACTTATATAATATGACTTTCCATATACCATCAAAGTGGGTAGAAAAGTAGGTGGACTCGTGTGCACAAAATTGTGGGCCACATTTTGTACCTTGGGAGCTTGTGCAACATACCACAGATAAGGGCAATGTTCATTCATTCCTAAGGAAACGATCTTGTTCATGTTATCAATCAACTTTTACTACAATCTTAAAGATTTAAATATCTACTCTGTTAGACATATATAGAGTTATTTTTGTTCTTATGACTTCTAAACCTAATTTTATACCAAGCACATTGACGATTTGACTCATGTGAATAAGGTATGTTGTCGCACTTTTTGTAACACATTATCCAACAATTTGCTATTGCTCTTATAAGGAAGTCAAATGTATTTGAGATTTTCTTACTCTCAAATACATTGTAGAAGAAATGGTTAGACAAAATTTTTTTATTATAAAATACTATTGCTGGAAAATGATCGAAGATTAAGACATCAAGATATGTCACATGTTGCTTGAAGATATTAAAGTAGAAAACACAAACCCTACACGATGAATTCTTTTCAGAACTGCTAATTGAAAACCTTTCGTAACTAGACTAACTACAAATAAAAATTGAAGCACATACATAAACAAATATCACTATCGGATCTTATCACTCATATCATCATCAAAGACAGTAATAAAAATGAACGTGTTGTTGCATGAGCTAAGAATTATTTGCTAAGACAATTATGGTAGAAGACAAACCAACTCAAAAAAGGAACGAGAAAAAACTTAATCACAAGAAGATTTTTTTTTTAAATTTTCCCGTCCCAATGGATCTAACCTCACCCTGAAAAAGAAGGGAACTTGTTTTGTTTGTGAAAGGGCATGTCATCATGCACCTCAATGTAGACATAAAGTCAAGAATGAAAATATTCTTAAGACAAATATAGCTAAAGGGGAAGATACAATTGTTATAGTTGTTTCCAAAGTGAAAATTGTGACCATTGTGAACAGATGAGTGGTAGACTTTGAGACAAACAAAAATGTGTTTACCTCCTACATCGGTGTTGTGAGCAAATTAGTGGTAGACTTTGAGGCAAACAAAAACGTGTTTATCTTCTACACCGATGTGGGAGATGAAGAAAAAAAAGTATATGTTAGTGATTTAAGGACAACTCCAGTTCTAGGAAAAGAAAAAAATATTTTAAAACTTAATTTGAAAATACTTTAACTTTAAGTGACGAACTACATGTGTCATCTATTATAATTAATTTAATCTTTATAGCATTGTTGGGAAAGGTTGGGGTTAAAATGTCATTTGAGTTTGATAAGATTGTTATAACAAAGAATGATGTGTTTGTAGGGAAGAGATATTATAATCAATGTCTTTTTGTACTTAACATTTCTAAAGGTATCAATGAATCTACATTTGAATTTTCTGCTTATATGATTCCTATTTTCTGTGACATCCTAGCTTAAGACATGCAAATTCTTCGTATGTTATTAAATTACAATGAATATGATTAATTAACATTCATGACAAACAAAGTAGAAAATGCGACACATTAGTAGAATATACAATAACAAATAAAACATGTCATTTTGTAGAACGTCAAATTGAACTTCTAGGTTTAATTCATACCAATTTTGCTGACTTCAAAACAAACCATATCTAAAGATGGTAAAAATTATTTTATAACCTTTATGGGTGATAATTCTAGATAAACTAAATTGTACATAGTAAAATATAACGATGAAACGTTTAATATGTTCTTAACTTACAAAATCAAAGTAAAGAATTAATTAAATAGAAAAATTAAAAGAATTAGATCAAATATAAATGATTAATGTGTTTTCTTTAATGATTATTGCGTAGAAAAAGATATTATCCATAAAGTAATCCCGTCATATTTACCTAAATATAATGGAGATTGAAAAAATATGACTCTAAAAATTTATGAAAATTATACTTAATAGTTCGACTACTCTTGATATGTTTGCATATTAGTTTTGTGATTCTTGGTACTACTCGATAAGTTCCCATTATACCTTAAATTTTTTTACAATGTACCATAGATAAGTCCTTAGATACAATACCCGCACATTAAAAAAATCAAAAAATTATTTTGTTCTTATTATCACTCAACTTTTACTACAATCAACCCAAAAAGTACTACATTGTTGGTTGGTTGAGTATATAGATCACGGGTCATAACATTATAAAAAATTATTAAATAGAAATTAATTTTACAGACTAAAATAATTAGTTTCTATTTGATTAAATTAGAAATGATTTCATAAACTAAGAAAATTATTGATATTTAAAATAGTTCTATTATTAACAAAAAAATATAAAATAGTTTCTAAATTGGTATTTAACCACTAACTACTAAAATTTTAGCTACTAACTATTTTATATTCTAAATTAGTCTCTATTAATCTTTTAAAGATTAATTTAGAATCTAAAGTATGAGTAACTAAAACTTTGGTAGCTAATTTAGATATTAATTTATAAATCATTTTATATTTTTTATTAATAATAAAAATCATTTTAGATATAATATCTTTTAGTCTCTACATTATTATCTAAGTTAATTAATATAGTAATTAATTGCTTTTAGTTTTTAAATTTAATTTTTATTTAATAATATTTTTGAAATGTAAAATTTTTCAACTATGTTTTTTTTACTAAATCATTATATGTAATTCCTTTTATACCCATTTTACATTATAAATGGAGTAACAAAACTCTCACTCCAAATATTTAAAGCATTAAATAATTATTAAATGTAGCACGTTTAACTTCGGTCTTGGGATGTGTCGGGATAATCATATTAATTCACGAATGAATATTTATCAAGTTTCTAAATATCACATGCTCTATGCTATAAATTTAACATTCCATAAGTTAATAAAATAGAATGAATTGAATTTAATGTGATAGGTGACACGCAAAAATGCGTGAAAAGGAGCTCTTTTCATAAGTTCAAATAAAGTTTTTATTTTTATTTTTATTGTGAACAGATTATAATTAATGCTCCTTATGTCTTTCTCTTTCTCTCTATATATATATCATTATTATTCGTGGCAATTACAAATATATTTTTATGTTCTGAAATAATCTATTGTAACCGGTTAAAATAAGATATGGTAAGACTTTGCATTAAGAGAGAAAATAAACAGACAACAGAAATATAATATGAAAGGATATTATTTGAATTGAGAGAGAAAAAGAAGATGTAATTTATTGATTTATAATAAAATAAAAATAACTCAGTTAATTCCGATCTCATTACGCGTGTATACCCATTTATTTTGATACATAAATTTTTTGAGAGTATAAAATTTTTAGTAGGTGAACTTAATCATTGTGTCCCTTTTATAATTTCTATTTAAAGAGATAATTGTACTTGTAATTGGTGTGTGCCCGTGGATGTAGATTGCAGTTGGCGACCGACGTTAAATCCTGTGTTGTTTATTTTTCTGCAGTTGATTCATGATTATGTGTTGCTTTCGCGTAAGTTTTTTCATCAATTTTTTCATAGCCAAAATTAATTGGTAATATCATATGAAACAACTTTTGACAAACTTTTTTTTCATGGATAATTTTCCACGGAAAATTCGCAAAAATAAAGTCATGAAATTTTTTTCATGGATAAATTATTATCTTTTAAATTCTTTATTTTAAAGAATATATCTATCAACATTCATTTAAGAAATAAATAATTTGTAACATTCCTTTTAATAGTTATATTAACTATAAATATCTTAATATCTCTCTCACATATATATATATATATATATTAATTAATGATAGGTAGGATTTTGATATTTCTCTCGAAATTAATTAGGAAAATTAAGATCTGATTACTAATAAATAAGTTGAGAAATATTTATTTTAAATAAATATAGACTTTATCATAATGAAGTGAGAAACGAACATGTAATATAGAACAAATCTGATTAATAGTCTAATAAATCTTAAAATGAGTAACTAGGATCAAAATAATAATTAATTAAAAAAAATAAACTCAATGTGAAAAAAAAATTAGGATGTAGACCTTATTTTACAAAAAAAGTTATAAAGTTTAAGAGAATACTTGACGTGTAAGATTTAAGAAAGAAGACATCATGTGCTCTAGCAAAAGAGGTCACCATATCACTTGACTAGAACATTTTGACTCCATCAGCAGACAAATAAAATTAGTCATGCACCACTTAAATTATAACAAGAGATGCTAGGAACGTGGAATATAGTCGTTAAGGGTGGATAAGTTTTCAAAATAAGTTATCTCCAAAATGGATAATTCAATATCCAATTAGATTGGTGATTTGAAAAGAAACATATTACTTTGAGACGTTGGATGAAAGAGTCATTCACAAGACGTGTAATGTAACAAATTTATTTTATCACAGTTAAATTGTTGTTTTGTTGGACTTTTAAGCTGTTATTTTATCGGTCTTTTTTTTAATAACATCTTTATAATGAGACAATAAGTTCCATGAATTTTTTTCAAAACTACATTAATGCAAAAGTCAAGAAAAGAACAAGCTTATAAAATTAACTAATAAGATAAGGTCTGTACCAACTTATATACTATTAATCGATCTTATTTTTAGTTAATTGTGAGATCTCTAACACACAAAGTAAAATTTAAGTTTAATTCAATTTTACAAAATTCATTTATATTATTATAAATATTTGTTTGTCGATAAAAAAATGTAAAATATTAAAGTATAGAAATATTTTTGTAAATACCTTTAATATCATCTGTAAGACATTGGAAACAATTCACTCATTCTTCTCCTCCTCTCGGCTTTTCGGCTTTTCAGTCTCTTGATGTTGACTCGGACTTTTGGTTACTGAATCAGTTAGCTTGGACTCTATTATATGATATTAGGGTTGTTCATGACTACTGGATGTGGACCATCACTCAGCTATTGGATCTCGGCTTCTACGTCCAGGATCACTCTCAGGTGGGTGTGTATACCTGCAAGGGGCTCCGATGATAAAGTCATAATCAGTTTGTTTGATTATTAGATAAAAACACTCTACTTACCTGTTAAACAAATCACTTATTTATAGTGGTTGTTGTTGGGCTTTAACTTGATTGGGCTTTTACTTTTCACACATTGCAATTACTAAGTATATTTTTAGTGTTTTGGGTCTATTTGTTGGACTTTGATACAATGTTATTTTATTCTATTATTTATTTATATTATTTTAAATTTCAATATTCTAACGACCTTTTGGCCTTTTGGCCTCTCGGCCTAGTAAGTATAAGAAATAATTCAATTATTCCTTTCGGTCTCTCAGCTTAGTAAGTACACTAGCCCCCAGGCATGAGGATTTTGGAAATGAAGAAATGTCGATAAGAATCACCAATTTTCCTTCTTTAAAAAATCCATCTATTGAGCTTTCAACTCGGTGTTTGCTAATTTCAAAAAAGCTTAAGAAAGAAGCTATAAATAGTGTTTCTACCACTGAGCATGAAAATTTAAAGAGAGAGATTGTTGAATCCGGGAAGAGTCTTCAACCTGCTCTTGATGCCAATTTGGCTTTAACTGCTCAAATTAAAGAGATTTTAGATGTTCATTCTTGTTATGATGCCGAGAAGGAGTCTTTTTAAAGACGAAATTGCTACCTTGGTTGTCGAAAGATTTTCCTTGCAAGCCGAGAATGAAAAATTGAAAGAAGGTTTAAACGATTTATCTGCTTCGAAACATGCTGATGGCAAGAAGATAAATCAGTTGGAGAAAGATTTAGAAGAAGCCCAAAGTTTTGTAATAGAACAACATCAGTTGGGTTTTTCTAAATCTCTCCAGCAAGCCGAATACTTTTACAAAATTCCTTTGAATACAGGCAATTTTGATGTTCAAAAAGATTTTTATAACGACAACCTCATTCCAATTGGAGAAATACCTTATGAAGAAGGTCAAGAAGAAGAAGCCGCCAATGATGATGATGCTATAGTGGATGTTGAATGATTAAGATCATTCTCTTTTGTTGGTTTTTGACGTACTTCCAGGTTATTAGTTACCGATTTTGTATGCTTTGTTATATTTAATATAATAGTTTTAGCATCATTATTTTATTCTTATTTTCCTTTCGGCCTCTTGGCCTAGTAAACTTATAAAACAACTCATGTAAAAATGATTAATTGTTTTAAGCTTACATTTTAAACGAAATATGCTTACGACTTTTCAACCTCTCGACGTTTTCAACTTATGATAAAAAAAATCATGTAAAGATAGTTAAATGATCTTAAACCTTTCGATCTCTCAACCATTTGACATTTTCAACATATCAACTTATGATAAAATAAATCATGTAAAGATGGTTAAATGGTCTCAAACCTTTCGACCTCTAACCCATTTGACATTTTCAACATATCAACTTATGATAAAATAAATCATGTAAAAATAGTTGAATGGTATGAAGCCTTTCGACCTCTAGGATATTTGACGTTTTCGACATATCAACTTGTGATAAAATAAATCATGTAAAGATGGTTAATGGTCTTAAACCTTTCGACCTTTCCAAACAAATCATGAAAAAATGATTAGATGGTTTTATTCGAGAGCTTATATTTAGTTAAGAACATTTAGTTTAACAAGATAAGTTATTTTCCAAAACGAATTCACTTATATTGAAAACATTTTTTGTCGAGAGATTTGTGTTTTCTCTTAAGCCGAGAGATTCAACTTAAATAAAATAAGTTTTTCTTGAAGGAGAATTTACTTACGCTGAAAAACATCTTTGGCCGAGAGTTTTGAAGTGTTGGATTATGTAGATTTGTCTTAGAAGGGATTTGCTTATGGTGAAAATTTTGAAATGTATTTCTCTTGGGAGAGATTCACCTGGAATGAAAACTTCCTTGGCCGAGAGTTCAGGAGCATTAGATTATATAAGTTTCTTCTTGAGAGAGATTCACCTGGAGTGAAAACTTTGAAATGTATTTCTTTCGGGAGGGATTCACCTGGTGTGAAAACTTCCTTGGCCGAGAGTTTTGGAGCATTAGATTATATAAGTTTCTTCTCAAAAGGGATTCACATGGAGTGAAAACTTTGAAATGTATTTCTATTGGGAGGGATTCACCTGGAGTGAAAACTTTGAAAAGTATTTCTCTCGAAAAAGATTCACCAGGAGTGAAAACTTCCTTGGTTGAGAGTTTTGACTTGACTGAAATAAGTTTTCTCTCGGGAGCGATTCAGTTGGAGTGAAAATTTCCTTGACCGAGAGTTGTTACTTTTCGTTCTTGAAGTAAGAGAATGACAACATGCTTTTAGAAATGATTTCTTCATTAAACAGTTCAATCTAAAGAGGGATTCTCTTTTGGAATGAGAAAGCATCCTTGACCGAGAGGTATTATGTACATTGGTTGAGTATGTTAGAATATATGGCCTTAAACGAGGGGGGGGGGGGTGAATTGTTTAAGAAGGATTTTTGCAAACTTTTAACCTTAGAATGAAAATTCTTTGAAAGCACCTTGATTAAACATTCAGTTTTTCCAAAACAATCAGCAAAAGCACAAAGCTGGAAAAACAATCGGTTGTTTTAGCGAAACAATCGGTTGTTTATACCAGTTCCAAAAAATCAAAACTGAATTAAAGAGATAGGG
>Ga0123342_1005492_pt1 | contig 18324 bp, 6 predicted proteins | sample Turbeawhitnodule_FD_89960 | JGI IMG/M metagenome (GOLD analysis project Ga0123342, IMG submission 89960) | Root nodule microbial communities of legume samples collected from Mexico - Turtle bean Mexico white nodule | ecosystem: Host-associated > Plants > Roots > Nodule | place: Mexico: Nepantla...
AAGAAGCATAAACAATATTAAAAGTATGTAAATAAATTAAGTAAAAAAAAATTAAATCAATAAAATGTTAAATAATAAAATTATACTTAAATTTTAAATTATAATTCATTATTTCTTTCAATTTTATATATTTTTTTATTTATAAATGATACTTTAAATTATTTTAATTAACTAAAATATGCAAAAAATAATAATTAATCATTAGTTATTCTTTTTTTATATATAAGGGTAAATTTGTAATCTTACAACTTTTATTATTCAAAATAATTTATAATATTCCTACAACTATCACATCATTCACCAATTTCAATAAACTTTCCTCACACATCCACTCTAACATACATCAATCCAAACAACCTCAACTTTCTTCACACTTCTACTCATTCACACCCTCAACTTTCTACTCTCCCACATTCTCTAATCCAAACAAACCCTTAGAAAAATTTAAGCCATACATTGTTCTTGGGAGAGTCTAGTGAAGAAATCTCTAACAATGATGTGATGTTTGCCACTACCATTGTTATTTCTGATTCAGAGCATAGCTAATAATAACGGCCCAAAAGCCCAAGACACTGAAAAAAGAAAACTACATCAGGTGTTGGTTTCTAGCCCAATAACCTCAATACATCTTCATAGAGAGTACATGAGCTCCTCAATTTCATCACTTGCTTTCGCACTTGAAACTCCATACTTTCTCCCCACATCTTCATCTTTTTTTTAATTTCAATTTTATCCTTACAAAGAAATATATATGTTAGGATTTTTATTTTGATGAAACTTGTAGTGTCTTCTTCTTCATTATTTTTAAGTGGTGTTCGTTGTTTGTAGTGATTAATGGTGATTGATGGTTACTGGTGCTGAACGTTGATAGTTAAAATAAGTTTTGTGATGTTTTAACTAAACTATTACTAGATCTAGGAATGAATATTTTAATGAAAAAAATATATATTTCGAATTATAATATTCTACAATCCAAAATGTTAAATAAAAAAAATAACATTTTCAGATTATAAAACCTAAAATACATTTTTTTAAATAAAATTGTCTTTTCGCTTTACATATGGTACCCGAAGAAGCTACGGAAGTGTTTTTGTACTAAAAATTAATATTCCCTTCATCCTAAAATATTATTATTTGAGTCTTTAAGAAAAACATGTGCACAAGTGTATCTCCCTTATATAACACTTAATTAAGCTTAAATTCATTTTTTAATATTAATATTATAATCTATTTTAATAAAATTTATTGAACATATTGTTTCACTGTTAGAACATTGTCAGACCACCCATAAATATTTATTCTCATATTCTAAATGTCCAGTCTTTAACTTAAGAAAGATGTATCAAAGACTTCACATTGTCTGGAAATAAAATAAAATTATAAAATATAAATGAGAGCAAACATCAATTTACAAGTGAGTTTTATAAACATGAAATTGAACTTTATCTTCATTGAACTTGGTTGGAATGTGAGATTTGTTGTCATTTATATTCTAGAAATTCATCTTATCTCTAGTATATGCAAGATCGATCTATCTATCTATATATCTATATATATAAAATGTATAAGTTAAAACGAAAATTAGAACAAAGCTTAAAAGCATAAGCAGAAGGTGCCCAAAAACTAATACATCGTTATTAACAAGATTTTAAGGTGGGGAGTCAGATCAGTACCATCTATCAACCTTTACAAATCTAAGATAAAAGTTACGAGGACACAAAATCTAGTCTCTGTTACTCCTCTCCACGCCTCTGTCAGATCAACCATTAATCACCACCCACTTGCCTCTTCCATGAGTCTTCCACAATCAGTTCATCAACTCCCCAATCCTCGTAGCTGCAGAAATTGTGAAAAAACAATAGTAAGTATGGCATAAAAGGAACTACCTAACTTGTATAATGGACAGAATCTACCTTCCATCAGGCAAGTAACGCCGGATTGTAAAGGGTATTTTTCGCTCTCGGAGTTCTTTCATAGCAATCTGACATTGGGAGAACAAGATGTTACATGTTATATAGCAGAGTTAATAACAAAACATGTATAGTGCATGAATCAAACATTTGGGATAATTGGCACAAAAAGAAAAGAGTCAACGTGGCATATTGCTGGCAAGTAAATTGCTCAATATGTAAGCCCTAAAACAGACAATATTGGACAGGTTCTTATCAGTCTATAAAAATCAGAGACTATATATATAATCAACTTATTCCTAGAATGGTGCGCACAGTGCACTCTTCAGGAACCAAAGAACTTGAGAATCAAAAGACTTCACTGCCAAAGTACACTCTTGTCTAAAGGAGATTATGTAAATCCTAAATGAGCATATGACTGATTCAATATTTGAAGACTGAATCAATGTCCATATAACTAGTTAGTTTAGGTTATAATGTAGGGCCTGAAGCGTAGATATTGTGCAGGTAGAGACTGAACAAATAATTAAACCAAATGTTAAAAAGAGTATGTCATCGTCAAACTAAATAACAAATCAATTTAAGTTATACCCAACACCCATAACTTTTTCATAAAGGGCGCAAGAGGCAAAGAAAGGCAAACTATAGTGGGGGAAAGTAATTTATTACAAGCAGATTAAAAAGTTATAAATATAACATTTCCAATGTAAAATTGTTCTCCCCAGGTTAGGAATCTCTATTAAATATTAATTAAAAAGAATATAAAACAAGGACATAATTTATTCTGTTATTCATGCAGCACGTCGTGCAGCTGCAGAGTTAGGTATAAACCAAATTTAAAAAACAACCCCTTCAATCAAGGAACCAGGAGATCACTAAAGTGGTTGAAGTGAAAGCTTCTTAAAGAAATATTTCTATATTTGAAAATTCAAAACTACATAACAAGTTTAGCAATGAAATAATCAGTGAGATAAAAAACAATAACTTAACCAACACAAGCTATCAAATTGCAAAGAGAACGAGAGGATCTATTACCTCAAGTGGATCAGTTTCCCCCTCCAATTCGACCATGACAGGAGCATTCATACTGCTCAACCATAAGAAAAGTAACAGGTTAGAAACAGCTAATAAGTGGAATCTTAAGCTTACAAAGTCCTGAACCAAACCTGATTTGAAGAGCTCGGGTGCCCAGAATCCTAGCACGCTCATACTTAGTCATATATTTCGAGGTCTTTCGAGGGCGTTCCCCTTGTTGTTCCTCTTCCTTATCCTCAGTGTCAATAGGATCTCCAGTTAATTCTTCATTTTTGTTTTCCAAATCCTCCTCCGCACCTTCCTGCACATCAATCAACCACCAATCAATAATTCGATTAATTCATCCAACAACAGTAATACAAAACAAGGGCACAAGACAGAATTATTTACCTCAATCTCAGGCTCTGGTGGCTCATCCTCGTACCTGTATGAGCACACTTTAATCCATGAGAACTCATTCAATAAAAATACACAGCTTACTAAATAAACTCTAACTCTGCAATTGAAGCATGAAACATAATTTGTTGGCGGACTCTTGGAAGAAAAAGATTAATGCGATCATCAAACTCCGCAGATGAACATTTGAAAAGCTTTTTACAAAAAAACTACTAGAGTTTACCATAAACCCTACTTTCAATACACAAATTGAATTCGGAAAACCGTAGTTTTTCTGAGTGTAAATGAGCGAGAGAGTAAAGTAGAGAGAAAGCGAGAGAACCCCATGTCCATGTCATCATAGTCTTCGTCAGCCATGGCGAGGAGCAGAGAACGGAAGATACCGTTTTCTCTAAGCTTAAACCTCTGGTGTCTGCTTAAAACCCTCACAGGAAATCGCTGGGTACCTAAAATTTCAACGATCAGTTTCAATATGTAATAAAAGTTTTCACAAATATATATTCCTATCCTACCCTTATATTTATGTTATTAAGATATAACTATTTTCTCTTTTGGATATTTTTAATTTTAATATCAATTCCGTATTTTATCATCTTCATTTAAATTTACTTTTTTGAAATTTTATTTTCAATTTAAAAACCTCTATCTTTAAGTATACATTTATAATATTATTTTTTAATATTTTAATAGTTATTAGTTTATATGTGTAATGTATACCCTAGTGGATTATAGTATCATTTTACTATCATGTTTTTAATATTTTATTACAATCAATTATATTTAATATTATTTTTGTTTTATTTATTTTAAAAATGTCATAAATGTAATGTATAAATTTTATATTATAAATATTAGTCAACATTTTTATTACTATTTTAATATTAGTGTGGAAATTAGTTTTCATATTTAAATATTTTTTAATATTAGTTATATTGAAATATTTTAAATGTTATTATACATAGTATAAATTTTAAAATAATTTGATTTGGAAATATAAAAAAAATGTAATCATTACAAAAAAAGGTGAAAGATATTTAATCACTATACTAATTTATTGAGTTATATTTATAAATAGTTAATATAATGTTATCTTTTGCGTGTTAAAAATATTTAAAAGAAATATTTTCAAAACACAAAATACACTACTAACAACACTAAAATTTAGTTTTTTTTTCTATTTGATAACAGAAAAATCCAAAAATCTTTTTTTTTAATATTATGAATCCTAATCAATTATAATGATATTATTTCATAATCAAGATATTTTTTATTCATAAAAATGTCAATTATAGTGAAGGTTTTGAAATCAAATGTGAGCTAGGAATAAATGTACTGGTGAGAGGTTGATTCATGTACTTCCGCGCCTAAAATTAGTTATAATTATTTGTCATATTTTGTAGAATTAAATCAGAGTACTGTGTTTAGCCTTTACTTTATTATTTTGTAGAATAACAAAATGTTTGGTAAGCTTTTATAATTAAAAGGATGTTTTGATGTTAAAACATGCCAGATTTGTTTTGACGTTTGCATTAAAAAATTGGTTTTGTTTTAGAAAGAAGCAATTCTTGGAATAGTGGTAAACGATTGTTTCTCTTTTAAAATGTTTTTTTTTCTACACGCTATAAAAAATATGCATATATGTTTAAAGTTATATATTTTTCTTTTGTATTTTACTCTGCTGTATATATATTATTATGGTATATTTGTATATATTATTACTTTGTTTTTTAATATTATATACTTAGTGTACGTGTAATTTCATGTATTGTCTTTTTTCATGTTAATTTCATGTACGTGTAATATTATTTTGGAAAGTATTTTCTTAGCAGTGTTCTTGCAGTATCTCTCCTTTTTCTGTTTTTGAAAAAGTATTGCAATTTTGCGAGATACGTAGTATATACGTTCTCTTCTCATTCTCTGCGAATACAGACACATTGTTGTGCTTTTCAATGTTCAATCACAAACTTCTTCTTCATTTTACTCTAATTAGATTCTCTTATTCAAATTTAACTCTCCATAAACACAATAAATATATATATATATATATTTCTTTTTTAATTGACACGTCACTTCATCTTCATTTTACTGTAATTATATTTTACTGTAATTACATATTGTGGAAATCAACCCAAAAAATATTTGTTTTGTTGTTGCAGTTTTACAATTGTTTAAAAAAAAATGAAAAATGGTAATAAATTTTGTGAAGAGGACAACACATTTGGATTATGCCATTAATCTATTTTGTTGTTCAAGAGTTATTGTTTTATATTTTTTCATTGCTTTTTCGTCCACAATGAATAATGTTATAGTGAACCTTTCACTCATTTAAGTGCATATTTCCACTCATTTATCAAATTGCAATATAATATTTCCTTGTTGATAGATGCAATAGAATAATATATATATATATATATATATATATATATATATGTAAATCAAATTCCAGCAAAACAATCACTGTGATGAGAAACATTATAATGATGGTTGGTAGAAAGTGAATATAGGAATGCGGTGGGAACATATAAAAATGAATTATGCTGTAAACAAAATTTTACAACTTAGAGTAAAAAAAGCAAGGAAAATGAAGCAGCAAAGACAAAGTTCAATAAAGTCAATAAACAGAGTAATATTTAATAAAGTAATAAATATAATAATTATTTTTTAATAATTATTTAATAATTAATTTATTAAAATAATAAATTTTGTCAATATAATAATTTATTTATTATTTTATCTTTTAGTTTCTAACTTATCAATTCATTGATGTTTTTTTTTCTTTTAATGCTATTAAAAAAAACAAATTTAAAAATATTAATATTTAATATTTAAAATCTAAAGTTTTATTTAAAAGTGAAGTCACCACTATACATGGAAAAAGAAGAAGAAATTTTTTCCAGTCCAATAGTTATTAAAATTCAGCAACACTTTAATGTCGGCTATACACAACAAAAAATTATGTGTCCACATATCCAAGACTAAGCCCACACTTTATTCTAATTTCATTGTTCCCCTACCTAAGCCCTCATTTTATTTCTAATTTTATTGTCTCCCTATCCGCGGCTAAGCCTACACTTTATTTCTAATTTCATTATCCATTTCTTCACAGCTAAGCCCACACTTGAGTGAATAAATAATATAAATTATAATTTTGTGTGAGCAACTTGTAGACTAGGCCGACGCAAAACCTATTGTGACGCTTATGTGATTGTCTAGCCAACGGTAATTGTGTCCCACACACCCGCCAATTTTTTACGTCGAGGATATTAGCTTCCAAAGTTCGGTAAACGCAAAGTCCACGCTAATTACATCTTTGCGTCCACTATTTATAACTAGTGCCCGCTTTTGACCCATTCTAATAAGCATATTTTTTGTAGTGGAACTCAATATATTATTTTATTGAAAAGGATTAATATGAAGCTCAACCCTCTCAATCAAATGATAGATTGTTAATCATTCATGTCCCTCTAGTTCAAAAACATGTTAGACAACTAGTGAACTAAGTTTCATAAGTTGTTAAAGATTATAATGTAGACCAAGTTGTTAAGGAGGAACAATAAGTCAACATTGGACAACGTGTTGAACAACCAGGTGAACTACATGTTCCTCATAAAGGTAATAGGACAACATTAAGAACATCTATTGAAATAAATTTTTTGACAATTCCTAATGATTGTGAAATGTATTTACAAAAATCATATAACATTGGAGTTAAAAATGATCTCATAACTTTTTCGCAAGCCATGAGTTCTAAGGAGACATATTTGTGGTATAATGTTATGAAAGATGAGATGTGATTTATGGCATCTAACCAAGTATTGGATCTTGTTGAGTTGCCTAATAATGTAAAATTAATTGGATGTAGATGAGTCTTTAAAACTAAGAAAGACTCACAAGATAACATTGAGAGAAATAAGACAAAACTTGATGTCAAAGGGTTCACTTAGAGAAAAATAAATTATACAAAGAAATTTTATCTTGTGTGTAAGTAGGGATGACAATGACAAAGGATGGATGCATGTTTAACAATCTCATCCCCATTACCAAAGTAAAAATTCATCCATATCCTCGTACCCTTACCTGATGGATATAATTTTTTTGTTTCATCCTCATCACCAACAGGGAACAAACATACACATATTAGTGTTCATACTCGTCCCTTATTATTTCAAATATTAAATATTTTTTATAAAAAAAATCCACAATAAAAGTAAACATGATATTATCAAGTATTCAATGTCAAAAGAATATACATTTTCTTTTCTCCAATATCAAATATTTAAAAAGAAATTATAATTGTATAAATATCAAATGAGAGTATCAAATAATTATAGAAAAGAGTAAAAATGATCAAATGTATGACCTAGAAATAAGTTACAAAACTAAGGATAAAAGAAAAGTTAATATATGTTTTTTAGGTTACAAAATAAACTAGAGACGTTTTAGTAATTTAAAACGAGGGCGGGAATGAGAACAGGGCGAATATGTACATACATATCCTTGTCTCCATAATCAATTTAAAAACTTGGGTGTTACTCATATCCATACCAATACCAGACAATGCGCGAATTCACCATCAAAATCAAGACGTGTTTGTATAATATCTACAAAGGCAGGTTCATTTGACATCCCTATGTGTAAGAAATATTCTTGTTTTTTATTAAGAAAGATTTATTCCCAAATTTGTATTATTTTCAAGGTTCTAGGGAAGAATGGAGATATTTGGACAAAAGGAAAATATACAAAGCTAAAAAGAGAAAGTTGGAATGCATCAACACTCACCAAAGCTGCCCAAATTCGCAAAAATCCAAGATGTCACTAGTGGATCTTGCTTGAGCGAGATACTGCTAGTAACGTTGGGTCTTTTTATGTTTTATTCGCCCAAGCAAGCATTAGCGACCAAACGAGAAATCACTTAAGCCCAAGAAAATTAGGTTAAATAGGAGGCTTGAGGCACAACCCTAGTATGCAAGATTGAGAGGAAAACACCATTGAGTGACTTGTAACCCAATTGGGAGAATAGAAGGTGTGGGAAACATTAAAGGATGTTGTCGTCAAGGAGAAACATCATGGATCTTCTTTTCATGTCATCCTTGCGTGTAATAATCATCATGAGTGGCTAATTCTACCATTTGAGATTGTGAGTAATCTGTTCAAACTCTTATGTATTAAGGTGATATCTAAATATAATGTTTTGTTCTTAATTGATTATTGGTATTATTGTTTTGCTTCTAATTCTTGATCTAGAATCTTAAATTTGATTTGAAAGTATTTTTAGGGTTCTGACCTAATCAATAATACTTAACTTATTTTAGTGTTATGAATAGACTTGAAATGTTAATTGTTATCAACATCTGAACTGAATACTAAGTTGTTTTTATAAATATGCGAGAAATCGATATTTAGGAAACATCTTAAGAACTTTAAATGCGAGAAATCAATATAAATAAATTTTATACGGACATCAATATCAATCAAAGGACATAATGTTACCATACTAATCAAAATACAAAAGATTGAGAAAGATGAAATCCAATCCCTATTTTTCCAACTTGAAGCAACAAATTCTTTGCATGTTTTCTGATTAATCATTGCCAACACACCAACTTTCAACACACTTGTGAATTCGATATCCGTCCTTTGTGACACATTATTACTTTTGACAACGTGGTGCACTTGTCGTAAAAAGTCATCATTTACATGAAACAACTAGAAGATTTTTTTTTTTCTAGTAAGGGAGATCATTTAGTTTGCAAGCTTAATAAATTCGTATATGGATTAAAATAAACTCTCGATGGTGGTATTTAAAATATCATAGTTATATCTTAAATTGATTTTTGAAGAAAAACATAATGAATCAATGTATATGCTAAAGGTTAGTAGGAGTAGAATTTGTTTTCTTATTTTAGACGTGGATGACATCTTTGCTTGCGATAAATGATAAGGGTATGTCATATGAGGAAAATAGTTTCTCTCAAAGAGTTTTAATACTAAGGTTATGTCATAGACATTAAGATCCATATAGAAATAAATAATTTTTCTTAAGAGACCTATATTAAAAAAGTTTGAGATTTAACATTCAATATTGTTCACCAGGTGTGACTCTCATTGTGATGGGTGATAAATTTGAATTGAGTCAGTGCTCAACAAATGGCTTAGAGTAAGATCACATAAAAAAATATATTTAATATGTTTCAACTTTTGAGTGTTCAAAGTTGTTCTAAACTTAATATTGCATTTGCACTTGGAGTTTTGGAAAGATATGCTTATGTATAAATACATTTATGATTGACTACTATAATTCAGAATTTATTTATTGATTGGACTAATACCAAGTTATCTACATTTAGTTATATTTTTATGCTAGTTTGTGGAGTTGTATCTTGGAGTAGTAAAAAACAAAAAATTGATTGTTACTTTCACTTTAGAAGTTGAGTTTATTTCTTTGTTTTGAGGTTACCTCTGTAAAGAAATATTTATCCCTTTACAATCTCACATGTCGAAGAGTTTTATATTTAAACTAATATTTATGGATTCAATTGTATGTTATTGAAATTGTATTATATTAACTTTATTATGATATTTATGATTAAGAATAATAAAAATATAAGTTGAAGTAAACACATCTACAACCAAAAGAATGTAAGAAAAATAAAGTGATCATTGAGTACATTACCACGTTGATCATTGTTGATCATTTAACTAAAGCAAGTAGATAATTTTAAGAATCTTGTACACATCTCAGAATTATGTTTATTTTTAGAAATTGTTGAGTTTGATATATATTTTTTTTTCATTTATCTTTATACATGTATATGTTTATTTATTTTCAGGAATATAATATAATTTTGACAGATGATAAAAATACAGTTTATTCATTAAAAGCTTAAATTGAGAGACTTGATATACTCTGTTACATGGGATAACACTCATTATTAAAAGAATTTGTCATCATGATTCATGTATTTGGTTTCTTGTTAACAATTGAGAAGAGAACATTGTTGAATGTGGTCCATTTTGTCAATTATATTCAACCCATTACCATATAAGACAATATTTCTCAAGTTAAAAATATCTTTTAACATTAAAACTTTATGATGGATAAAGCTTAAAAAAAATCACATATGCTCTATGTTTCATGTTATTAAACATATTATTCTTTTCATCATACAATACCATTGTATAATAGAATAAATATTTAAAAATGAGAAGTGAGTGGACTACAAATTAAAATGACAAGAAATTGTTTATTTTACTGTCATATTAGATCATTTAAATATATTTTCTTACAATTCTTTGAGATGCTTTCATTGTTAGCTAATCATCGTGAAAAATTTAAAACATATATTTAAAATTTGTGTACTTTGTTTTTTTATTTTTATATACATGAATTTAGTATCTTACTTTTAGATTTGTTGTAAAGTATTATCTCATATTGGCTAGCTTTTTAATGTTTCATTCCATTTTTATCCTCTCGTCACTCTAGGTTTTATTCAAAGAAATATTCTTCATTTTTATGATAGTAATTATTTTTTATTTTAAAAATAATTTCCTCATCTACTACTGTCTTATGTCTTTATTTCAAATTGTATGATGCAGGTTCCAAACTATGTAGTACATATAATGATACATATACTGATACGACACGAACACGGATACAGATACTGAAATACGTATAATTTCTAAAATGTAGGACACAGAGACACGGATCTATATATTGTATAATTATGAATTATATAAATTGACAATAAAGATTTATGTGTACAAGTATGTTCCATATATTTTTTTGGAGCAAAAAGATGTATTTTATAACTGATTCAAAAGGATTTATTTCTTATTTTCATAATCATAATAAAAATTCATACAATAAGTTTGAGTTTTACAAAATTAATGTATTTTTTTTTAAATTGTGTTAAAATCGTGCTAGAATTATTAAAAATTCAACAAATATTTTTTGAATTAGATACTTCAGAGATACGTGTGCTACAAGTGTCATACAAGTATTAGTGTTCAATACGTATATCCGACGTCGACACACCACACCATTTAGTATGAGAAGTGTTCATAGTTTCCGAATGATCCACAAAATGATTAAAAGTACGTTGTTGTATTAATTAATCAATTCTCTTCTTTAACCAACATTTATGACTCCCCTCTCAACTACCGTTTCAAAGTTACGTAAAATGAGGCAGTCGTATGATGTTTGGTATTAACGAGGATGCATAAAAAAAAATTTATTACTTTTTCCTAAACAATGCCAATGACGCGTTTTATATGAAACTATTAAATTTAATTGGACTTATATGAGATTGTGTGATTTCAGTCACAACACAAACGTATCCATTTCATCCTTTCTTTTAATGTCATTTAAGGTTTTTTTAATAAACTAAAACTATAATACATTTTTTTACTTTAATCTTACAAAATTTTAATTTTTTCTTTTCACTTCAATATTACAATAATATACAGATATAAACTAATCACAAATTAAGTGGATGATAAAGCTATAATTAACAAAAAAATCATTAATATTATTTCTAACTTAATAACAGTTAATTTTTTAATAAATACTATACTTAAAAAGAAACTAAAGAAGCGTGAGTTACCTATTTTTATTTTTGTGGAGTAATCAGTATTTATCTTTTAACATTAATTTGGAATCGTGGTTAACAAAAATATTAAAAGTAGTAAAACATTTTCTTTCATAAGAGTAAGCATTGATAATTTACATTTTCTTATGTAATAAATGTATTTACATTTTCAGTTTGTACTTAAGATCGATGTTACGAAATATTTTATTTATGTTAAAATAATTAGTTATATTTAATATATACGATACTAATCAATAAAAACTTTCCAAAAAAATATTACGCATAAAGTAATAAAAATCTCAATTTTTATAAACCAACAAGATTTTTCACTAGAATAATTATAGATAATAAATTTTTCCTTAAGAATATTTTTCACTCTAGTATATATATAAATTATCAATTCGATTACTTTCTTCTTCTTCTTTTCAAAAACTATCTTATAAAATGTATATTCCAAAGTGATACCGATTGACTAATAATCTAAAAGAATATTAGTTAGTCTTCCCACAAAAATACTCCCATATTAACCATCTAATTTACCAAACAAGAGTTATCACTTTTCAGTCAATATTTTCTTTATTATTATTTTAAATATCAATTAAAAAATATATATATATTAAATTTTAATTTTAATTTGCTTTGAACTCTGATAATTCTGATCCTTCTAATTGTATTTTTACCATTTTAATATTTTAATTTTAAAAAACTAATATTTTTAATATACTTTTAATTATGCTTTGTTTTAGTTCAATTAACTACAAATGTACATGTATACTGTTAAAGTATGAATAAACAAGTGGTCCCAAGTTAAAAATTCTGACAGTGTTCTTTCAAAATATCTAATGGTATCAGTGATTTCTTTTAGTAGTATTATGATTAGAAAAAAAATAATTAGTTAAAATATGAAAATTAAAAATTGGACTAAAATATAGATTTTCATTTATTTTAGAGAGTAAAATTGTGAATAAAAAATAAAAAATTTAGATTTAAAAAGGTGAATTTATAATTTAGTCATGAATATATATATAAAAAAAAACTCATAACACATAGGTTCAAAGACAAATATTACCATTTCTCCTCCAAAAAAGAAAGTAAAAAAGAAAGTAATTTTAATAACTGAAGAGATGATCTGAGCTGTCTTGTGTCACACAGAAAGATACATACAAAAAGTGAATGAAATCTTGTTTTTTAGTGAGCTTGCTTGCATTATAAATGCACATCATAACCATCTTCTCTATTACAAGAATCCAAACAGCCATGGCAAATATTGATTCTTCTTCCCCCACCATTTTCAACGTAAGAAAAACGCCAATCTTCGTCCTCATCATTCTTCTCTGCATCGCCTCCTACTTCCTCGCCGCGTACCACCAAGGAGCGCCCCTCCTCACCACCGCCACCACCGCCGCTCTCTCCCTCTCCCTCTCCACACCCTGCGACCACCTCACTGCCGAATATTCTAGAACCTTCCCACGCTGCAGCGCCAACTTCAGCGAGTACACGCCCTGCCAGGATCCTCAACGGTCTCTAGGGTACAAGCGGCACAGAATGATATATCGAGAGAGGCACTGTCCCGAGGAGCCCTTGAAATGTAGGGTTCCTGCCCCTCACGGATATCGAAACCCCTTTCCCTGGCCCGCGAGTAGAGACCGCGCGTGGTTCGCTAACGTCCCCCACCGTGAGCTCACCGTGGAGAAGGCCGTGCAGAACTGGATCCGCTTCGAGGGCGAGCGCTTCGTTTTCCCCGGCGGCGGAACCACCTTCCCCAACGGCGCCGACGCCTACATTGAGGACATCGGAAAGTTGATTAATCTTAGAGACGGCTCCATCAGAACTGCTTTGGACACTGGCTGTGGGGTAATTAACCTTCTCTCACTCTCACTGTTTTCTCCCTAAAAATAATTTTTTAATTTTAATAAATCAATTCAATTAAGATTAACTTTCCTTGTATTTTTTAAAGTAATTATTATAAACATTTATGATTATTAGCCATCTTTTTTATTTTTGGACAATAGCTTCAATTTTGTATAAAGTTACACATGTCCACACAGGTTACATTTGTTAATGGAAATCAAGAAATTCAGATCTTATATACCTATTTTAAATTTCATTTATCTTCATCATACAATTCAACCTATTTATTTAATTTTTTTATATCGGTTAAGGTCTACCTAATGAATAAAATAATTCATTAGAATATTTTTATACTCTTCTTTATTTTACCCTTCATAATTATTGCATGTTTAAACATACAATAATTAATTTTTTTATAAACACACTTAATAAGACATATTTTTATAAATATTTGATGAACTCGAATAATTCTTTTAGGAAATAGCTTTACAGAATGTGATGCATCATGTAATTAGTAATAAAGACTTTAATTTAGTTTGAGTATTTATTGAGAATAATATTAAAACAGTAAACATCATTATATTAAAAATAGTAAATAACAGATAATCTGAAGAGTTAAAAAAAAGTTTAAGCGTGTACGTTACAAATTGAAATAGGAAATAGGAAATAGGAAATAGGAAAATAGAAAAGGGAGATGACATTTGTTTATATGTGGAGTACGCGTTGATTATTGTGTAAAAGTAAGGCATGTTGACATCACACGTCACAAAATGGAGTTCGTTATAAATTATTTTCAACCAAGGAGTCAAATAAAACCAATTCTAACTGCCTGTCTGCTTCCTTCTCTGTCGATTCTTTTACCTCAACTGTTTGTATTAAATATTAAATTTCTGACCAAACCTTCCACACTTCAGTTTTTTAAGCTGCATTAGTATCTTAAGTTGCACCTCAAAATATATAGTCAATTTTAATTTGAGTTCAGTTGTATTCACCGTTTTCTTTTTATTATTTATTTATTTTAATATTAATAAAAGCTTTAATTTTTAATATTTATTTAATGAATTATTATTGACTATTTTAATTTATACCTAATACATTTTATAGTCAATGTACAAATTTTAAAATTAAAGTTTTCAACTTATAAAACAGTTTCATTGTTTAAATGTGTAAAAAACTTTACATTGACCCGTGAATACAATTTCATTATTGTTTTACTTATCCATGAACTAAGAAAGTAGAAGTGAAAACCAATTGGAAAGAGTTGAGTTGTTTTTGCTTGGTTGTTTTCTTAAAGGGTGGTGATATCTTGATACACACAATAAACATGTATTTTACTTTTTGGATGTGAAGCAAATCTTTTCCTTCTTAAAGGCATATAACAATGCGGCAAAAATGGGTTGGAGCCCATGGTTGTAGTTGACCTATTTTGGTTCTTTAAAAACATTTTAAAATGATAGTATAAATTTTGAAGTGTTACACGATAATCTTACGCTCTTACTAATGAATATTGTATACAGGTGGCTAGTTGGGGAGCGTATCTTCTATCACGCAATATACTAACATTGTCAATTGCACCAAGGGATACCCACGAAGCACAAGTTCAATTTGCCCTTGAGCGTGGAGTTCCTGCACTCATTGGAATTCTTGCCTCCAAGAGGCTACCTTTCCCTTCAAGAGCTTTTGACATGTCCCATTGCTCTCGCTGCCTCATCCCATGGGCTGAATATGGTATTGTGTAACCACAAACTATATAATATATATTTGAGACCTTGGGCTAAGTCATGACTTGTATTCACTCTTAATTTGGACTTGTTGAAATAGATGGAATTTTTCTCAACGAAGTGGATCGAGTTCTACGCCCTGGCGGGTATTGGATTCTATCTGGGCCACCAATCAACTGGAAGAAATACTGGAAAGGGTGGCAAAGAACAGAGAAGGATTTGAACGAAGAGCAGACCAAAATTGAGGAGGTAGCCAAAAGCCTTTGCTGGAGCAAGCTAGTGGAGAAGGATGATATTGCTATCTGGCAGAAACCCAAAAACCATTTTGATTGTAAGCTTACCCAAAACCGGTCTTTTTGCAGTGCACAAAACGACCCTGACAAAGCCTGGTTAGTTCAACCTCCTTGCACGTGTTCTGCTTACTGTTGACGTGACGTGCCAAGTATTTTTACATTTTCTTTTATAATTATTTTGGTCATCTTCAGGTATACCGATATGCAGACATGTTTGACTCCTGTTCCTGAAGTGTCAAACAAAGAAGAAACTTCGGGTGGGATGGTGGAGGATTGGCCAAAGAGATTAAAATCCATCCCACCAAGGATTTATAGGAGTACCATAGAAGGGGTAACAGATGAAGCCTTTTCAAAAGATTATGAGCTGTGGAAGAAAAGGGTATCATATTACAAGACAGTGAACAAACTACTAGGAACCGGGAGATACCGCAATCTTTTGGATATGAATGCTCACTTGGGTGGATTTGCTGCTGCACTGATTGAGGACCCTGTTTGGGTCATGAATGTGGTTCCTGTTCAGGCTAAGGTTGACACACTTGGATCAATATATGAACGTGGGTTGATTGGAGTATATCATGACTGGTAATTAGCAGAATAATATATCTCCTCACATATATCATGACTGGTATCATTTCTCTTTGCTGAATCTCTCTATATATAATATGCATGAATGAATTTTGTTTGGTTCTCGTGCAGGTGTGAAGCAATGTCTACTTATCCTAGAACTTATGATCTAATTCATGCTGATTCAGTGTTAAGTCTTTACAGTAACAGGTAATATGTTGGTTAAGTTATATTTTTTCAAGACAAAAGTTTAATGTAGATTAAGACAAGACAGTGTAATGCAACTAACGAAATTGTATGTTGTAGATGTGGGTTGGAAGACATTCTGCTAGAAATGGATAGGATTCTTCGACCAGAAGGATGTGTTATCATAAGAGACGATGTTGATATGTTGGTCAAAGTAAAGAGCATTGTGAATGGATTGGAATGGGACAGTATAATTGTAGAACATGAAGATGGGCATCTTAAGAGGGAGAAACTGCTATTTGCAGTGAAGAAGTATTGGACATCTCCACCAGCTTCCGACAACACAAATTAATCATTATTTTTTATTAATCTTTCTCTTTTCTGCTTTTAGTTTCCTTTTTAACTTTTTTAAAATTTATTTATTTTTCGTTTTTACTTCTATTTTTTGGGAAGGTAGGTAGGGACACATGCAAGTACTTCTTGGCAATGCAAATTGTAACTGTAAACAGCTCAAGTTCGGATTTTGACTATTTTAAAAAAAAAGTGAAAAAATATTTTAAAAATCATTCACCGTTTAAATATTTAAAATTGAGAAATAAAATTAAAAATAAAATAATATTTTTGTGATTATTGAAAAAGATATTTTTTTAAAAAAACTAAATGTATGTTATGAACTACAAGAGGTGTTCTTCCACCAAAAGGCAGTAGAGTCAGCTGTCTTTAATCCAACACAGAAGTTGTGAGCAGAAATCCCATAAAAAAGCATCAAACCTTCTATTCAAACTTCTCATTATAAATAAATCCTAACAAACATAATATACCCGAAAAGAACATCTAGAACAAGAATTTTCAAAGTCATGATAGGTGTAAAGTCTCTCTTTTATTTTAAAAGTTACACTGAATATATTATATAATTTAATAGGAAAAGACAACCTATTATAATAATATAAGAATATTTTAAATTAAATATGATTAAAATATTAATTTGTTGGATAATGATAATAATATAATAATATTTAAAATTAAAAGATAAATTAAATATAATTAAAATATTAATTTGTTGGATTGTTGAGTGAATGATTTTCATTGTGTATTAACCTATCAGCACCCAATTTAATGTTTATGAATAATAATAGTTAGAAAATAAAAGGAATAATGATATTTTGCCACCAGTAAAAAAAATATATTCACTTGACACCTTAAAATGACAATATTTTAATTATATTTATTTTAATGACAGTCTTTTTTAGGTTGTCAAATTATTTTTATTTTTTATTTTTTTATTTTTTTTATCAGCAATAAAAATAAAATAAATGGGGACCACTTCAGGGGTGGTCCAACCCTTTTACAAGAGCACATAGAATCTAACTCCTAACTTGGCACCCAAAATCGTCGGACAAAGGACCAACTAAACCAAGCGCTAACTAGCTTTACCGAATCAGCTGTATACATGCCAAAGGATCCATAACCCAACAGGGGTAGGAAAAGTAAACTTCGCGGGACTTTGCATCAATCCAAGACCATACCTTTACTTGCGCAGAGGCAAAAACTTCTAACACATCTGCCACTCCTCCATTAAAGACGATCGAGTTCCTATGCTTCCAAATTTCACTCACAATTCCAATCCAAATTGCCCCCCAAACATCATTAATTGAATCTGATGCCTGACTCAACCTGAATTGGATAAAATTTTGCATAGGATCCAAATGGATTACGAACGACACTCCAAGCCACTCAAAGCAAAGACACCAGACCCTCCAAGAAAAGTCACAAACGGAGA